>Ga0214921_10002947_pt1 | contig 26882 bp, 14 predicted proteins | sample LL1505_MetaG_FD_177992 | JGI IMG/M metagenome (GOLD analysis project Ga0214921, IMG submission 177992) | Freshwater microbial communities from Lake Lanier, Atlanta, Georgia, United States - LL-1505 | ecosystem: Environmental > Aquatic > Freshwater > Lake | place: USA: Georgia | collected... | reverse complement strand
TTTTATTTTTTTTGGGGGGGGGCCCACAAGAATAATCCAGATTATTATGATTGCACTTCTTTGTATTATTAAATAGAATAAATCTTGCTTAATTCTTGCCGCCAGATCACAAAAACTACCTGACGAGATTGGGGTATTTGGAATTTTTTAAACAGTGATCTCTTTTGGCTATTATCTATAAAAACAACTGGTGTATGTGGCATTCCTGTGTCTTGATGGGGCCTATATAGGTATAATGCGAATAGGGCGGTCCAGTGAAATAATAGAATGCCGGAAAAAGTGATCTGGATAAAGGAGGCATATCGCATCCGGTAAGTGATGTCGAGAGCCATGTAAGAAGCCACTAGCCGCACTCTGAACGAATGTATTATTTCCTTGGTCGGTTGATGAAAAGTGGGTGAAGGGTTTACGTACTTCGGATTTAAATATAACTGGATTTTGGACTTAAAATAGGCGCTGTATGTGACTCATGCCTTGTCCGGATTTGGTATATATTTTTGCCATAGGCAATAAGTCCATAGGAATGGGATTAATTTTTGATATTGTTCGCATATTATAGATAATGTAGGGTTTCCCAACTGGATTTAAGAAGCCAAGCGGGCCAGTTGGTTGCAATCTACGTTTCGCCTTGCTTGAATTGGGCACCGGTCAAAGGCGGGATCACGTAGGTCTAGTTGCGTGCTCTAGGATGAGATTGAATGTTAGACTTGAAACCGCTTGCGCTGTCTAAAGATGCCGAGTGCTCCTCTGGCAAAACGAACGTAGTGCTTAGCGATGACCTGCAAGCATAGGAGATCCCACTTGGCTGGTTTACTCTGCCTGCAGTTGTTGCCCCATAGCCGCTGCGTGCCCAAAATCGGACCGATGAAGCACAAGTCACTAACATTCAGTATACGCATCGGAATTCAAACCGGAGTTTGCGCCTAAGAGAGCCAAGAGGCGATGGCGCAGCGGTTGGCACCGACCGCCGCACACAACTCAAGCGCAACGGTGGCAGGCGGTCCTACCTAGCCCAATCGGCCCAGACGGTGAGCGTAGCTAAAAGGCGCATGGCGTAACTAGCATTTTGCGAAATTGCCAAACACTTACTCATGCAAGATACGCTTTATAACCATAATATCACCAAGTTTTTAGCCGCGTAGTCGCGCTGCCGTTGCCTCCGATTGTAAAATGCCTTTACATGGCACTCGTAGATCATAGGTCTGACGAGTTGGAGATCCGACTGATTGCCGGCAACTTGGAAGACGACTTGATCGTAAGAGCGGGCAACAAATCGGCGTCGGCGTGCTTGTGAAGTGCACCACTCGTTGAATGATACTTTGCCAGTTTCCTAAAAATACGCCACAAGTGTGCTCGGGGGGCACCTGCCGATACCCCCAAGCACTGCGCCTGCGCCTGAGCCAAGACCGAAGCCAAGAGATACCCAGCACAAGATATTCGCCGCCGATTTCGGGGTTAAATTATTCTGGTGTGACCCGAATAGCCCATGGGAACGAGGCACCTGCGAAAGCTTTTACCTGTCATTAAATATACATGATATCCGGATCTCTTCATTTAATTGATTTTAATTTTACGTTTCAAAATCACTACGTCAAAGCGGCGAAGCGTGACCGACGTCACTTCGACGTTAGTTAGCACATTTATCATGGTATTGGGCAGAGTAATTTGCTCGATGCCTGGGGAGAAATTTAAAATAATGAATACTTCATCGCCATTGCCAATCCGGCGGCACACTTTGATACCTCTGGGGACCTGTATGATGGGTGAACTGATGCCGGCCTCCTTAACCCAGCAAAATGCAATCCGCCCCATTAAATCATCATCTAAAACTGCCCCTAGGTATGTAATAGAGCCTTCGCCTTGCCGACGGCGAATCGCTGCTGGCTTTTCGCTCAACCAGTTTTCACCAATATCATATTGTAGCATTACTTCTGCGTCAGGAGTTACTTGCTGAAGTCTTTCAGCCCAAATTGTGACCTTGCCTGAACCCCAGTGCCCATTTACGCTCAGGTCTCCAATTAGTGCATAATACTGTTCCACGCGGCAACCCAGTGCTGTCGCAAGTGGTCCTGGCTGTCGACCGCGATTTAGTGCATTGAATTCATTTTTCATTCCGCTTCGTGGACCGAGCACTAGATGCCCCCCCGATCGAACATACTTAGTTAATTTCTCTGCAAGCGCAGTCGATATAAGATTAAGATTGGGCGCAACAACTAGCTTGTAGCGTGATATATCCATCTCTGGTGTTATTATGTCGACGGACTGAGTTGCCTCACGCAGTGCGCGATAGTATTCAATTAAAATCTGCATTTGATCGTAGCGCTGGCTGAAGGGGTTGAATTCGATGGCCCAGCGGCTATCGTAATCATGTATTAATGCGACTTCTGATACGGGCTGCGTGTTGTCTAGAACTGGTCCAGCTTTAATGAATTCAGCTCCAGTCTTGGCTATTTCTTCATATATTGGCAAGGGTTCCCCATCTGGTCCTACTATTGAACCGTGGTATTGCTCTTGTCCGTTGAGGGCGCTGCGCCATTGCCAGAAGCCTATGCCATCAGCCCCATGACCAACTGCGTGCCAAGCCATAGCACGTGTTTCACCGGGATCTAGTGCATTGCTTACCGAGCCCCAATCCACAAAACCAGGAGGCATTTCCATAACCCAAAAATTCTTTTGTTTCCATCCTCTCACTAGATCGTGCGAGGCACCGCTACGAATCGGGTCTAGGTGCCCGGTGCCATTTTTCGTTTTGTCAAACCAACCGGCGCCAAGATATTCATCCCATGAAATAATATCTAAGTCGGCCGCGATAAGTTGACGATTGAATCTATTCGCCCAACCCAACCCCCCGAGATTGGTTGTCGTTATTTGCCGGGGATCAGCGTGTTTACGAAGCACCTCGATTTGGTCGCGTTGAAAATCTCGCCATGTATCGGTTACAAAACGCTTGTATTCTAGTAGTAAGCCTGGGTTAGCTCGCCCGGTGGTCATTGGTATCTGATTCCAGTTCGTATATGTCTGACTCCAGTAGGCTGTTCCCCAGTTTGCATTCAATTCTTCCAAGGTATTATATTTTTTCTCTAGCCAGCGATGAAATCGCGCGCGCGATTCTGGGTCGAACGAGTCCTCTGTATATTCGTTGCCAATCTGCCAGGCTACAACGTCTGGATTGTGGCCGAAACGCATGGCGAGTTGACCGACGATTCTTTTACAAAGCGTGCGGTATTTTTCACTGCCAATAGAAAAATGCCTGCGTGAACCATGTTGGAGTTGGGTGCCGTCTTCGGCTACTCTGAGGATTTCAGGATACTTTGAGGTCATCCATGCTGGAGGCGTATCAGTAGGCGTGCCTATAATCGTAACGATTCCGTGCTTTGCCGCTGCTGTGATCGCCCTTTCCATCCAATCTAGTTCGTAATCATCCTCGCTAGGTTCAAGAGAACTCCATGCGAATTCACCTATACGCACCATATTCAGCCCTGCTGCCTGCATTCGGGCTAGATCAGCCTCCCATTCGGATTCTGGCCACTGCTCTGGATACCAAGCACAGCCAAACATCAAGTGAGGCACCGATTTCAGTGTGGTTATCTCGTTACCTAAGCAGGCATTGTGTGTAGCGAATCCGTAGATCAGCAAGATTGGTATTAAGCGGGTAAAGCTTTTCATATAGTTTTTAAATCTATCTGCAATCATGCTCAGGGGCGGAAGGTTTTTAGCGTTAGTTTTGCCGTAGGCAGTCCTGGCGTGTTGACCGTTAAAGTAATTTTTCCCGGCAGTTCGTCTGCGCGCACTATAGCTAGAGCGCGTCCTTGGTAAAGCTTCTGAGCCTTCTCTGTATAGGACTCAGTTGCCGTCATATCTCCCGAGCCTAGAGCCACTAGCGAACCCATGCCTTCTACTCTTACAATTACACGCGGTGTAGCGAGCGGCTGCCATTCGCCGTTTTTATCTATTGCCTCGATTGTGATGTAGGCAAGGTCTTGCCCGTCTGCGCGTAGTTTTGCACGATCCACCGTTAGCTGCAATTTTGCAGTGCCGCTTGCGGTTTGTAGCGCAATGATTTCTGCTGTGCGTCCAGCGTTCAGGCCTATTATTTTCAATTTTCCTGGCGCGTAATGAACTTCGAAGACGGCTTTAAACTCCTCTCTCTGTGTAGTCGGCTTTTCTCCTAGAATTCGACCGTTTAGTTCAAGCCTCACTGCATCGTAGCGCGAATATACTTCAACTTTCAGCGGGCGTTGCTCCTGTCCGGGCCATGTCCAAGTAGGTAGCATCGGGGCAACTGACCATGGCGTTAGCCTCCATTCTCCAATTTCGGGTGTAGGTGTATGAATGGCGGCGTATAGTTTTTTTCCTCGATCCCAAATAATCTCGCGATAGTAGGATACCGGCTTGCGCCATCCGGTTAAATCCATGTCTCCACAACTGGCGCCGTGCCAGGGAAACATTTCCGCCTCCCAGTGTTTTTTAGCCTCCTGTCCCGGTGCATAGACACGTCCTATGCCGGCTTCGCCGAGATAATCCAAGGAGCTCCAGACGAAATCACCGATAATATAAGGATGTGCGGTCATCATTGACCAATTCGAAAACGCCTCGGTCTGGTAAGATTCAGACGCCATAATAACGCGCTGCGGCATACGCTCATGGTCTACTGGAGCGTGCTGGAGTTCATAATTGTAGCCCGCCACATCGAGAGACGCGAAGAGGTCGTCTAGTTGCGGCCATTTATCCAATACGCCCAAGCCGTTCACACCAGCGGTTATCGGTCGTGTTACGTCCAGCATTCGGATTCGTTCCGACAGTTGTCTAACTATACGCCGCCCTTGTTCGTTGCCACGTTCAAACATCTCGTTTCCTGTGCTCCACATTATAATCGATGGGTGATGCCGATCGCGGCGAATCCACGCCTCTACGTCTTTGCGCCACCAATCCGCGAAGAACACACTGTAATCGGATTTATTTTTGGCTTTCTCCCAGCCGTCGAATATCTCGTCAACCACCAGCAGACCGAGTCGATCGCAGGCTTCAAGGAAGGATGTGGACGGGGGATTATGTGCAGTTCTCACCGCGTTAAAGCCTGCTGCTTTTAGCAACTCTACTTTCCGCTCCTCCGCACGGTAAAACGCCGCCGCTCCTAACAGGCCAGTATCGTGGTGAACATTGCCTCCGAGTAATTTAATCGGGCCACCGTTTAATTCGAAACCTCGATCGGACGATACGCGCACGGTGCGAATCCCGAAGCTGGTAGAAGTCTCATCAAGAATGCCTCCGTCGTTACCGCGCACTTGGGTGATGACGCGATTTAGATTTGGAGATTCCGGACTCCAGCTCCGTGGGTTGTAAACTGTTACGTCAAAGATGCCGGTCCAATTATCATGGGCCGCCACCGTGGCCTTTTTATGAGCATGCCCGATTATACGGTTAACTGAATCGAGGATTTGTATTTCAATCGTTACCTCAGCAGCCACGGGGAATGAATTCGCAAGTTCAGCATGCACATTGAGTTGGGCGTTTTTCGGGGTGAGTGCTTGAGTCGTTACCCATACTCCTCCTGCCGGCACCCGCACCGGATCTGTTATCCGCAATCGGACCGGACGGTAAAGGCCCGAGCCTGAATACCAGCGGCTGTTGGGTTGCGCCGAGTTGTCCACCCGCACGGTCAGCACGTTTTCTTCACCAATTTTGAGCTGCTTGCTTAGATCAAAATGAAATGGCGTGTAGCCGTATGCCCAGCTGCCAAGCTCAGCTCCATTTAACCAAACTCGGGCACCCATGGCCGCGCCCTCAAATTCTATTTCGACGCATTTGCCGCCCCATGATTTTGGCGCGGGAAGTTTGAGACGATACCATCCTGCTCCTGTTGGGAAATAGCCACCGTGACCCGCGGCCGGGGCGGCGGCGTCCACCGGTCCTGCTATGCTCCAATCGTGAGGCAGAATCACCGGATCCCAGTTCGAATCTTCGAAGTCTGTTGATTCCGCCCCCCACGCTTCGCCTCGATGAAAACGCCACCCTGTATTAAGGTTTAGTTCGCGCGGAATTTCGGTCGCGGCCAGTAATACACTACCCCACAAGCCTATCAGCTGTGCGCATACCAGACGAAACGAATATAGCGACATAGTGCAGGTAATCTAAATAGGCCGTGTTCTAGCAGGGGGCGGTCTTTATGCTTTTGTCCTCAAGGCCAAGCTCCTCAGTTACTCAGCAGCTCGGATTGCAGGAGGTGTTTGTGCATTGAAGATGTATTTTAAATACGCGGTGTTGGCCCTGAAGTTGAAAACTACTTCGCGTGCCCTGGCTGCGTCTCGGGAGCGCTCGATGACCAACCATCCGCTCCAGCCCATGGCTTCGAGGGTCGTCTTAATTTGGGGCAGGTTCACCTTTGGGTCGTTTTGCAACCAGACGCCGTCAGTATTAGTAGCGTGGATCTGCACAATACGATCCCGCCCCAAATTCATAAGCTCTGTGCAAACATCGCGGCCATTTTGGAGGGCGTTGGCAAAATTGAAGTAGCTCTTCACGGCGCTGGAGCCAATTTCGTCGAGTAAAGCCGACTCTCCTTTCGCGTCCAGTGCGGTCTCGATACCGATCACCACGCCTGCCGCCTCGGCTTGTTGTGCGGCGGCTTTGAGTCGCGAGACAATTATGGGACGCAGTTCAGGGTGTTTCACGAGGTCACCTTGCACCCCGAGCGGGAGATAGAGAACGGAAACGCCCATGGCCTTCGCGGTGTCGATGGTGTCTTGCACCATGCGGTCTACGCCCTCGCGCCCAGCGAAGGATTGAGCGTAAAAGCCCGACATCGCGATCGAAGAGATGCCTAGGCCGAGCTCGTCAGCCTTGGTGATAAACTGCGCACGCACGGTCGGATCGCCAAGTTTGCTGTCGAAAGTAGGCCGGTCACCCAGCCCGCCCATATCCACCTCGACCCCGTCTGCCCCGATCTCTTTCGCGAGTTGGAACGCGCCGATTTTCTGGCGCTTGAGAATCATCCAATCGCAGACCGCGATGCGGAAGCGGGGAGTTTCCGCCGCGGAGGCCGACAGGGCCAACCCCAGCACCCAGATCAGCCAAGCCGAGGGTTTCATATTGAGGTGGCGCGACGTTGCGCTAGCTCTGCTTGAATCTGGGGTTCCATGGCCTCGAACCGTCGGTAAAACAAAACCGGTATTAAACTAAGGACAAAGCATGCCGCTGGCAGCCAGAGGACCCCGGTGATAATTGATTTTAGCGCAGCGGGCGTTTGTTCGCTTTTGGGCACATACCCGGAGGCGTCGAGTAGCCACATCGGAATCGCGCCCCCCAGCCCTGCGCCGGCTTTTAGGCAAAAGGCGGCACCGACTGCAGTTAGTAAACCAGCAGCGCGCACCCCTGTTTTCCATTCTCCGTAATCCACGCTTTCGGAGAGCACCGAGAATGGCATGGCCATGGCCGCACCGCTGGCGATGAAACATATCGTCCAACCGCTCATCACTAGGCTAACGGACGGCGCCGCTCCACTCAGCCCAAACCATACCACAAACTGGTCAATTGCTATGGACTGTTTAAATTGCATGCTTGGCACGGACAGCCCAAACCATACTACAAACTGGCCAATTGCCATACCGGCCAGACCCAGTGCCCACACTGTGCTTTTAGAAACTCGGCGGCAAAACCAAGGTAGTAATAAAGCGCTGGCGAGTGAGGCGAAGTCCAGACTGTTGGCTAGTTTCAGTAGATCGGGTCGATGGAGCACGTATTCGAAAAAGTGCGGCGCGACGGTGACTCTGGCAATAAACCCGACCCAGAAAAACAAGCTGCTAAAAAAGATGATAAACCAAGGCCAGTTGCCGCGCAACGCCCCTAAACCTCCGCGCAGCGACATCGGTTTGCTTTCAACGGGCACCGTCTCCTTGAGATTTCGAAAGGCGAGGAGGAACAAGCCTACGGATAGCACCGCAAAGATCGGCACCGCCATCATAAAGCCTCGTCTGTCATCACCATTGCCGAGGAGTCGCACGAGTTCCAGTCCTGTCAGGTTCACCAACAGCACCCCGAGTTTCGAGCCGAACATCCGGAATGTGGTCAACGTGACGCGCTCCGCAGGGTCGGGCGTTAGGGCGGAGAGTATAGACGTAACCGGGGTATTGATACCGGTGTAGAGGATATTGCAGCCGATATAGGTGATAGCAGCGTAGGCGATCTTGGCGCCGTAGCTCAAATCCGGTGTTAGAAAAGAGAGAACGCCAAAGAGGGCGAATGGTCCACAAAGCCAAAGAAACCAAGGCCGGCTTTTGCCCCAGCAACTGCGCGTGCGGTCAAAAATCAGGCCCCAGATCGGCGCATCAATCGCATCAATCCATCGTGCCGCTAGCAGGATCGTGCCTACTGCAGCCGCCGAGATGCGCACCGTATCGGTGAGATAAAAAGGCAGATACCACATGATCCAGCAGAAGAGCATCTGGCCGGCGACATCGCTGGCCGCGTAGCTTAGGCGAACGGTGGTGGAGGTTTTGCTCATAGGGTTAGACAATACGCTTACAGGCGCGGCGTCTTAGGCGGGGAAAAGTCCCGCTAACTTATAACGTGCCAGCATGTCGCGGACTTTCACCGGTTGGCCGGTGGTGGCGGCCTCATCCATCGCCTGCATGAGCGCCACGGTGACGATACCCTCGGTGGCGTCGGGCTTAGGCGCGGTGCCCTTGGCAAGGCAGCGTGCGAAATAGTCGAGGTAGTTTTGGTATTCCCCCGCATGATGGGAGTGGCCGCCAAAACGAAAGAAATGAGCGTCTTGGTCTTCGAAAGTCTCCATCGCCGATCGGGTATCAGTTTTCCAGGCGTAGCGCAGGTCATAGTAATCGCCCTGACTGGCGCCCTTGGTGCCCCGCAGCACGCAGCTCATGTTGCTGTCACGGGCATTTGGCACCACTGGACCGGAGTAGGCGCCACTGACGCGGGCCACGCGCCCCTCGGCATCGCGCATGACGAATTGAAAAGTGTCGGCATGAACCAACCCGTGTTTTTTTCCGTTAGGACTGAGCAGGGCGTAACCGGAGACCTCGGTGATGCGTGGCAAATACCAGCGCACGAAGTCTACCGGGTGGCTCAGCCCGCCATACAGCCACTTAAACTCCGCTTTCCGCGCCCAAGGCTTTGCGAGGAACCAGCGGTGGTCGGCGTTATAGCTGGCCTCAACGCAGATCAGATCGCCCAAGATGCCCTCTTCAAAGTGTTCCCGTTGGCGGGTGAAGGGTGCGAAGTGACGTGAGCTCTGGCCAACCATTACATGACAGCCGCTCTTTTTCACCGCCGCGAGCACCTTTTTGGCTGAAGCGAGGCTGTCAATGAAGGGCTTAGTGCAGATCACGTGTTTACCGGCGGTTAGTGCGCGAATGACGTGCTCCGCATGCAAATGGTCGGGCGTGTAGATGCCGACGGCGTCAATACTCGGGTCAGCGAGCATGTCGTCATAATTTTTCGTAAAGGCCTTCGGAGGCAGGCTGAACTCGGTGAGTCGCTCGCGTCCGAGTTGCTCGTTGACGTCACACAGGGACACCACGTGCCAAGCTGGGCTGCTAAGCGCGCCAGATACGATGCTACGGCCTTCGCCGAGGCCAAGAACGCCCAAACCGAGTTTTTTCATGGGTAGAAAATCAGGGACAAAAACGCCGACGAACGACGGAGGAGATGCCTTCTTACTTATGCTATGATGATACAAACAAAGCTAGCCGTTTGCCGACTAAAATCACCTTTATACTAAGCTCTGGTGGGAAAATCCTTCCCATCCTTCGACCTCGCGAGCATCCCTTTCGCGATGAAAATGCGCCTTCTCCCCCGGGTGCTCACCGCCGTCTGTTTGGCTGCCGGGCTATCTTTCTCTACCCGTGCAGCCGAGTTTTGGGCCGCTCCGGCTGGTGGCGAAAGAGCCGCCGGCACCTCGATTGATCCGCTCTCGCTGACCGGCGCTCAGCGCCGCGCTAGGGAATTGCGTCGTCTTGCGCCTTATCCGCTGACCGAGCCGGTGCGAATCTTCCTCCGCGGAGGTGATTACGCCTTGGATGCGGCATGGTGCATCCGCGCCGAGGATTCCGGCACGGTGCAGAGCCCGACCGTTTTTGAAGCCGCTCCCGGCGAGACCCCGGTGCTGCATGGAGGCCTCGGCATCTCTGCTTGGTCAAAACTGGACGCTCCGGTTAACGGCCTTCCCGCCGCCGCCCTCGGTGAAGTTTGGGTGGCCGATGCCCCGCTGGTAGGCGGACGTATCCGTGAATTTCGCCAATTGTGGATCAACGGTCAAAAGTCGGTGCGCGCCCGCACCCCCAATGCTCACGAAATGGATCGGTTGCTGACTTGGGACAAGATCAACGAATCGACAACTATCCCTGCCCGGTCGGGCCTGAACGGTGAGCTGAACGGCTTGGAAATGGTCATCTATCAGCAATGGGAAATCGCGCTACTGCGTGTCAGTGAATTTATGGCGCAGGGCGAGAGCGTGCGCGTGCGGTTTCACCAGCCTGAGAGCCGCATCCAGTTTGAGCACCCATGGCCTGCGCCGATCATGACCGAAACCTACCGAGCGCCCTTTTATTTGCAAAACGCCCTTTGCCTCTTGGATGCCCCCGGTGAGTGGTTCCATGATGTTACCGCGCGCCGCATCTATTATTGGCCGCGCCCAGATGAGAATTTGGCTCACGCCACCGCCGTCGTGCCGTTGCAGGAAACGCTGCTGGATATCGCCGGCACTCTCGATCGTCCTGTGCACCATGTGGAGTTTAAGGGCTTGCACTTTGCTCATACCGCCTGGTTGCGGCCCGCGTTATTTGGCCATGTGCCACATCAGGCCGGGTTCTATATGACTGAGGCTTACAAGATGCTTCCGCCTGGCACGCCCGAAAAAAAAGGGCTCGAAAACCAAGCCTGGGTTGGCCGGCCGCCCGGTGCCGTTCGCGTCTGTGCGGGGCAGAATCTCCGGTTCGAGCGGTGTCGCTTCGAGCACTTGGCCTCCGCCGGTCTCGATGCGGAACATGGCCTTCGCAACCTGACGGTGGAGGGCTGTGTTTTTCACGACATCGCCGGCAATGGTCTCCAACTTGGCAAATTCCAAGACATTGGCGCCGAGACCCATTTGCCCTATAATCCCGCCGATGACCGTGAGGTCTCCGCGCGATTGCGCATCGCCAATAACCTGATCACCGACTGCGCCAACGAGGATTGGGGCTGCGTTGGCATAGCCGCCGGTTACATCCGCGAATCCTGCATCGAGCATAACGACCTGAGCGATTTGCCTTACTCAGGCATAAGCCTGGGCTGGGGCTGGACCTATCTCACCACCGCACAGCGTGATAACCTAATCCACGCCAACCGAATCACTCGCTACGGCCAAATGCTTTACGATTTCGGCGGCATTTATCATCTTTCTGCCTCGCCTGGGACTAAAATTACGGAAAACGCAGTCGGCGAAGTAATACTGAATCGCTACGCTGAGAAACCTCACTGGGGCCACCTCTACCTCGACGAGGGCTCATCTTATATTACGGTGCGGGATAATTGGACTGCGTCGGCTCAACGTTTGTATAATACCAAGGGCTTTGGTGTAACGTGGGAAAACAACGGACCCGATGTGGCGGATTCCATTCGGCGAGCCGCGGGCCTTGAGCCCACCTATCGGGACATTATAGAGCAAATACCCCATGCATCCTCCAAGTAATTTTATCGCCTTATCCAGCTTCACTATTAGGCAGCGGCGCGGGTAATCTTCGTCAAATTGATTGCTTCTGGATTAGGCAGGGGTGAGAAACGCCAATAATAAAAAATAATAAAGTTTAGATTTAAATCATTCTCTCTTTGGCGTTGCATGGTCAACGCTCCAGCCAAGACCGCATTTTCAACCTAAAAGACTGCCGCATTCAATACGATTAACGACTGTAATTCCAGCCATGGCGAATAGCGATCCATCTGTTTAATGCCAGCGGGGAACCTCAGCACAGCCTGAAGTATATCTCAAATTCACGCGTTTCATGAAACTTTATGCAGGATTCTAAGCATCTTCCTACGAGATTACCTCTTCTCAGTCACTCTATCCTTAGGAAACGATTGACCATTTTACCAAGCAATATACGGTGTTTTGATAACGTCTCATTTTTAGTTAATTTTAGTCTCATCTCTTCACGCCTTTACCAATCACCCCTAGGACAGTTGTCCCTATTAGTTATGCAAAGTCACTCCAGCTACTTCCCCAAGCGATTTCGCCGCAATGCTTTTACTTTGATTGAGCTCCTCACGGTTATTGCCATTATCGGTATTCTTGCTGCCATCATTATTCCGACGGTGGGTAAAGTGAAGCGGACGGCTAAAAAAGCGCAGTGCGTGGCCCGTATGCGGCAATGGGGCAGCGCCATCGCTCTTCAGGCTAACGATGCCAAGTCCAAGGTAATTTTGGATTATGCTAAGGACTCCACCGGCACCGGCAGCTATATATTGGATACTTACTTCAATAGCGGCGGCAATACTGTGATTGAGGATACTAGCGGTAAAGCAACTGATAATAAATACGCTACACGAGCGTTCTGGGGTTGCCCGACCGGTATCAACGGCGGCGCTACCCTTACCGCACCCCAGTATGCCTTTGTTGTCCCCACTGGCGTGAGCACCACCAAACCTTCTATCACGTTATTTGGCGTTTCTGTTGCAAAATATTATTCTCTTACCGAAGTATCTTCTCCCTCCAGGCTTGTGTTGATGATCGAAGTTAAAAACGGCGCAAACCGAGTCGACGTTCCTGCAGCGGGCGGCGTTAAAAGCGCTCTGGAAGCATCCAACGGGGTTCGCTCTATGCAGCAGGAAGACGGCTACGTGCGGCATGGCGGCACCTCTCTTGCATTATATCTCGATGGCCATGTTTCCGGCCTGAGTCTGGTGGATACTGATTACACCGCTTCCAAGGAGAAACTAGATAGGTCCTTCTCCCTTCAGTAGAAATAAGCGCGGCTTTCTCCCTTTTCCATTTAGAGTCTTTGCTTTTTACTACCGGTTCCCTGTCCAGATATTTGGGTAAGAACTTCCAGCCGCTTTGATTCGGCACCCTGAGTCGAAGCTAGTCTAGTTTTATATTTTTCTTACTTCTTCCGAAGCGTCACTACGCATTCAAGGTGGCGGGTTTGAGGGAAGAGGTCGAAGGGTTGCACCGCGGTCAGTTCATAACCGGCGGCGGTAAAGGCCCGGAGGTCTCGCATCTGGGTGGCGGGGTCGCAGGAGACGTAGACCACGGCGCGCGGTCCGTAGGTGAAAAGCTGGGTCAGGAAAGCCTCGTCACAGCCTTTGCGTGGTGGATCTATCAACACGACGGTATCGTCGGCCGGAAACAGTAGGCCGGCAAAAATCGCGGCGGCATCTCCAGCTTGGAAGTTTACGTTCCCCAGTCCGTTCGCCACGGCGTTCTGCTTGGCGAAAACGATGCTGCTCTCGCTGATTTCGATACCCGCGACTTGCTCAAAGGCCGGCGCGCAGGACAGGGCAAAGAGGCCGCTACCGCAGTAGGCATCGACCATAAATCGGGCGCCGGTGGCGGCGGCTTGATCCCGGGCGTAACTAGTGAAGACGGGTAGAATGAACGGGTTGTTTTGGAAAAAATCCCGGGCGAGGAAACGTAATTTAAAATTCCCTACGGTTTCTGTAACCGTGTCGTCGTAGTTGGTGGTGACTCGACCGGATGCATCGCGCAGCAGCAGGGTGCCGCCTCGCGCAAAGGCCCCTTCGGCGGCGCGGGTTCTCACGTGCGCGCGACTTTCAGCGAGGCGGTCGTTTATCGGCGTTGTGGCAATGGGGCAGGAGGGGACGTCTAGGATATCGAAGCGGGTGCCTTGGCGGAGAAACCCTATCGGCAACTCGGCAGCCTCGGCGGCGGAGCGGGGGGCGTTGAAGTGAGGGGTGATTTTCGAGCGATAGCCGTATTGCGCGGGGGAACCAATTACGGGGGCGACTGGGAACTCCAGCCCTGCCATGTGCAAAAGGAGCTCCTCGACTTGGCGGCGTTTCCAGACGAGTTGGGCGTCGTAGGCAAGATTCTGGTATTGGCAACCGCCACAACTGCCGAAAAGCGGGCATACTGGCTGAATGCGCTCGGGCGAAGGCGTCAGGATTTCAACCAAGTCCGCCTCGGAGTAGTTTTTGTGGTTTCGAAAAACGCGGACGCGAACGCGCTCGCCCGGTAAGGTGAAGGGAACCATCACGACCCAGCGCGCTGCGGGGTCGGCGGGGTGGGGCACGCGAGCCAGACCGACGCCTAGATTGGTGAGCGTGGCGATCTCCAGCTCCAACACGGCATGGTAGGGGAAGGGATCGGAGTTGAACTTCTTTTTGGGCTTGGCCACGGCAAAGCGAGAGAACACGCGAACCAACCGGAGAGTAAAAGGATTTTGTCTTTCTCGCCACTCAGGTGTGTTTTTATCTGTGCCGTGGTTAACGCCGTCGAACACATCACTAGTCTTCAAAACCCCCGCGTGAAGCAGCTCGTTAAGCTGCGCGATCGCCGCCCGCGCGACGAGGCGGGTGTATTTCTGGTCGAGGGCTACCGTCAGATCCGAAGGGCACTGGAGAAGAGTGTAGTGCTGACCGAGCTCTACATCTGCCCGGAGTGGTATCTCGGCGATCAAGGTAACGAGCCTGCGCTCATCGTCGAGGCGCAGGCCGCAGGCGCAAAGGTATTTCAGTTGAACAGGGACGCCTTCGCGAAGGTTGCCTACCGAGAGAGACCAGACGGCTTGCTCGCCGTGGCGCCGCAGTGGCGGCGGACGCTGGCGGACTTGGACGTTTTGCTCGCCGGAGAAAGTAACCTATCTCGACCAACCCCCTTTCTGCTGGTGGTGGAGGCGATCGAGAAACCGGGCAATCTCGGCACCATCCTGCGCAGTGCGGATGCCGCCGGAGTGGATGCCTTGGTCGTCTGCGACCCAGTGACCGACTTGTTTAATCCCAATGTCGTCCGGGCCTCGACCGGAGTGCTCTTTTCCGTGCCTGTCATCGTGGCGGACAGCGCCGAGGTGCGGGAATGGTTGCGGATGCATGGAATCCGCGCGGTGGCGACGACTCCGGCCGCGACGGAACTGCATACCGACACCGATCTGCGCGGACCACTGGCCATCGTGATGGGCAGTGAGCAGTATGGATTGAGTGATTTTTGGCTGCGCGAGGCGGATGCGCGGGTGCGCATTCCGATGGCCGGTCAGGCGGACTCCCTCAACGTAGCCATGGCCACGATCATCACGCTGTTTGAGGCGGTGCGACAACGCAGCGCAGCCTGAACACCCGGCGTATAGTTCGCTCATCGCCGGCCTTATCTTAATGGACGCACCACTTGGTATTATTCCACCCAGACACCCTTTTACCCTCTACCTTATGCCCCGATTTCACTTCCTGTTTTTTTTCACGACTGTCGTGTCGCTTTTTGGCTCAGCCACTGAGCAGCAATACCTCTCCGGTCGCGGTAGTGACGATGCACAGCTCTGGGATTTTTACTGCACTGCGGGCCGCAACAGCGGGGTCTGGACTAAAATCCTCGTGCCCTCCTGTTGGGAAACTCAGGGCTTCGGCGCCTATGATTATGGTGTCGAGTTACGACCGAGCAAACGCATGCCGCTCATGCCACCCGCCCCGGCCGAGCAGGGGCTCTATCGGCGGGAGTTCACCGTGCCGGCGGAGTGGCGCGGGCGGGTGGTGCGGTTGGTTTTTGACGGCGTGCTAACGGATACCGAGGTAAAACTCAACGGCCGTCTAGTTGGGCCCGTTCATCAGGGCGGATTTTATCAATTCCGATACGATATCACGGATGGCCTAAGCTTCGAAGCTCCAAACCTGCTTGAGGTCGCTGTCAGTAAGCGCTCGGCCAACGCCAGCGTAAACACCGCCGAACGCATTGGCGATTATTGGAATTTTGGCGGCATTTTCCGGCCAGTGCGGCTCGAGGCTTTGCCGGCTCAGTTCATCGACCGCGTGGCGATCGACGCCCGGGCAGACGGTGCTTTTCGGGCCGATGTTTTTCTGGGCGGGGCTTTACCCGCTGGAACCGAGGTCGGCGTGCAGATCAAGTCGCTCGACGGCGCACCGGTGGGGGCGCCTTTCACCCTAGCCGGCACACCCGTTGATGCACGTGTCACACTCGCTGCGGTCTCCGCTTCGACGCCCGCGACCTTGCGTTTGCAAATGCCCTCGCCCGTCGTATGGAGCGCCGAGACGCCGCGCCTTTACTTTGCTGAATTTACTCTGCGGGCGGGCGCAGGCGGTGCAGTGACGCACACCTTGACGCAGCGTTTTGGCTTCCGGACCTTCGAACTTCGCCCAGCCGATGGACTTTACGTTAACGGCCAAAAGATAACGCTAAAGGGGGTTAACCGTCACAGCTTCCGCCCCGAAACCGGCCGCACTCTTTCGCTCGTGCATCATCGTGAGGACATCCGGTTGCTCAAGGAGGCCAACATGAACGCCGTGCGCATGTCGCACTATCCGCCTGACGCTGAGTTTCTTGATCTGTGCGATGAGGCCGGACTTTACGTGCTCGACGAACTCGCCGGTTGGCAGGGTTGCTACGACACTCCGACCGGAAGGCGGCTTATCGGGCAAATGGTTGCGCGCGATGTAAACCATCCGAGCATCCTTTTTTGGGATAATGGCAACGAAGGCGGGGAAAACACCGAGAACGACGACGAATTTGCTAAATATGATCCGCAGGGACGTCCCGTGCTGCATCCCTGGGGTCGGTCGTTCCGTGGCATGAACACCAGCCACTACCGCGAATACGCCGAGACGGTGAAGTTCTCGGATGGTCCGGATATCTTCATGCCCACGGAATTTCTCCACGGCTTGTTCGACGGCGGCCACGGCGCCGGTCTCGAGGATTACTGGGCGCTGATGGGAGAAAAGCCGCACGCCGCCGGCGGGTTCCTTTGGTCTTGGGCGGACGAGGCAGTGGTGCGCTCCGACGAGGGCGGTCGCCTTGACGCCCGTCGCGATCTCGCGCCGGACGGCTTGGTCGGGCCGCACGGCGAGAAGGAGGGTAGTTTCAATACGGTGCGCGACATCTGGTCCCCTGTGCAGGTCCCGCTCCGCGAGTTACCCGAGGACTTCTCCGGCTTGCTTCCGGTGCGAAACCGTTACGATCACCTCACTCTCGACGCCGTGACCTTCGAATGGCGGCTGATGACCTTCGCTCCTCCGGGCGCACTTCTGCACCACCGCACGCTGTTGGCCCACGGTCGTTTTCAAGGTCCCAATCTCGCGCCGCGCAGCGACGGCGAGTTGAAGCTCCCGCTTCCGGCCGATTGGCGCGCGGCAGACGTGCTCTACCTGACCGCCCTCGATGCGAGTCAGCGCGAGATTTGGACCTGGAGCTGGCGTTGGAAACGGGGCGCCGCCACGATTGGAAACGCCGTCGCGCTTAAAGAAGCGGTGGCATTCAGCGAGACCGCTGCGGAGGTCGTCCTTACCACCGGCCGCAATAGCGTCCACATCAGCAAAACCTCTGGCTTGATGGAAGGACTCGAGCGCGACGGCCGGCCCATCTCTTTATCTCGCGGGCCACGACTCACCGCTTATCGCCGCGTCGGGCGCAGTTTTACCCCGGTCCTGTCTTCGGCCGGGCAGTTGCTCTCGTTGGACAGTCATCGTGAGGGTGACGCGGTGGTCGTGAATGCGCGCTACGATGGTGCATTCCGTCAGGTGTGCTGGACAGTCGGGACCGACGGTGATGTGCGGCTCGATTATGAGTTCAATGGGCCCGGTTTGGTGGACATACTTGGTGTGGATTTCGATTACCCTGAGGAGAAGATGAAGTCAAAGGAGTGGCTCGGCGGTGGTCCCTATCGCGTCTGGGCCAATCGTCTGCGTGGCGTGCAACTCGCGCGTTGGGAAAACGACTACAACGATCCAATTCCCGGCGTCAGCTGGGCCTATCCCGAGTTTAAGGGTTGGTTCTCCAGCTGGGAATGGATGGCCTTTGCCACTACCGAGGGTCGCTTCGCCTTTATCAATGACGTCGGCCAGCCCTACGTCGGCGTCTACTCGCCCCGCGACGGCAAGAACAACCCAGTGCTCGCCCTACCGCGCCTCGGCCTTGGCGTATATCAGGTGATTCCCGCGATTGGCACCAAGGGTTCCCTGCCGGACGCGCTTGGTCCGCAAGGCCAACCGCGAGACGTCACCGGCCCGATCAAAGGCTCACTCGTCATCCGCCTGCTTGATTTACCGTGAACTTTCGCCGTTGGCTGGGTCTTGTCTGCCTCGCGTTGGACGGCATCGTCTCGGCGCTGGGTGCGGATAGGCCCCGACATGAGACTAGTCTCAATCTAGGCTGGCTAACGGCTGCCGTCGATTACGAGCCAGCCACAAATGCGAACTTCGCGCAACCCGGGTTTGATACCGCCTCTTGGTCTCATGTGGACGTCCCGCATAACTGGGACGACTACGCTGGCCTGCGTCGGCTCGTGCATGGTAATCGCCACGGCACCGCATGGTATCGGCGCGAATTCTCGTTGGACGCCGCCGAGCGCGGCCGGCGCGTTTATCTTTTTTTCGAGGGCGTCGGCTCCTATGCGAACATCTGGGTCAATGGCCGACTGGCAGGCAAGCATGCGGGCGGACGCACCACCTTCACGGTGGATGTGACCGACCTCGTCGATTTTGGCGGGGTAAACTTGCTCGCCGTGCGGGCCGATCATCCAGCCGGTATCACGGATCTACCTTGGGTCTGCGGCGGTTGTTCGCCTGCACCTGGCTTTTCCGAGGGCAGCCAGCCGATGGGCATTTTCCGGCCGGTCAAACTGGTTACCACCGAGCAGGTGCGGGTTACGCCTTTCGGGGTTCACATCTGGAACGACGCTGACGCCACCTCGGCCAGCGCTACAGTGCACTTTACGACTGAGATCGTTAATCACGGCGCGACCCGAGGCCTAGCCGTTGAGTCGCGAGTTATCGATCCGGTCGGCCGAGAGGTCGCTGCTTTACGCGCTTCGAGCGAGGTCGCTGCTTGTGCTACGACGACGAGTGCGGTCGTCTTGGCTGACGTATCGCTCTGGTCGCTGTCTTCGCCTTCGCTTTACACCTTGGAGACAACGGTCTGTGAGGGTGAACGCGTGCTGGATCGCGTCACCACGAAATTTGGAATTCGAACTCTGCATTGGCCGAATCCCGCCGCGCCGGCGAGCGCGCCATTTCTTCTGAATGGCACGCCAGTTTTCATCAACGGCACGTGCGAATATGAACACCAACTCGGTGCGAGCCATGCGTTTTCGGAGCAACAGATCCTCGCCCGCGTGCGCCAGATCCGAGCGGCAGGCTTCAATGCCTTTCGTGACGCCCATCAGCCTCATAACCTCCGCTACCAAGACTATTGGGACCGTGAGGGATTGTTGTGGTGGCCGCAGTTTGCCTCACAGATCTGGTTCGATACACCGGAATTTCGGACGACATTTAAACAACTTCTCCGCGATTGGGTGATTGAACGGCGCAACAGCCCATCGCTGGTTCTCTGGGGGCTCGCTAATGAGAGTAAGTTGCCCGCGGACTTCGCCGCCGAATGCGTCGCCCTCATCCGTGAACTGGACCCCACGGCCTCTTCTCAGCGCCTCGTCACCACCTGCAACAGCGGCAAGGGCACCGACTGGAATGTGCCGCAAAACTGGACCGGCACCTACGGCGGTGATCCCGCGACCTACGCGGACGATCTATGCCGTCAGCGTCTGGTCGGCGAATATGGCGCGTGGCGCAGCCTCGGCCTGCATAGCGAGGGCAGGTTTAGCATGGATGGCATCCGTAGCGAATCGCGTCACGATGCTCTCATGGCCCAAAAAATCCGTCTGGCCGAGTCGGTGCGCGCCGAGGTTCCAGGGCATTTCCACTGGCTTTTCGCCACGCACGAAAACCCCGGTCGCACCATCGGCTCTCGCGGTCAGCAGGGCAGCGATGGGTGGGGCCTTCTCGATCGTCTTGGCCCAGCCAATAATAAGGGCCTGCTCACGCTTTGGGGCGAGCCAACCGATGCCTTTTTTTTATACCGTGGCAGTTATGCCCCCCAAACCGATCCGATGGTCTACATCGTTTCGCACAACTGGCCGGACCGCTGGGAATCTCCCGGCGTGAAAAACGGTCTCGAAGTCTATTCCAATTGCGACGAGGTCGAGCTGTTTAACGACGTCGGTGCGCGCTCCCTGGGAGTGCGGCGCAATAGCGGTCCGGGTGTGCCGTTTCGCTGGGACGAGGCCGAGATCGCGACCAACGTGCTCTATGCCGAGGGCCGTGTCGCGGGTTGCACGGTCGCGCGCGACGCCATCTTGCTCGATAATCTCCCCGAGGCGTCGGGCCGGCGGAAACTTAACATCCCCACGACCGTTACCACGGCGGGCGAACCGGGCTGGAATTACCTTTATCGGGTCAATTGCGGTGGAGCTGATTACACCGACTCCCATGGTCAGACTTGGTTTGCCGACCGCGATCTAACGCTGGGTGATGCGTGGGGCACGCGTTCCTGGGCTTCCGAAGAGGCGGCCTTGCCTCCGCGTTTTGGCAGCCAGCGCGAGCTGCACGAGCCCGTGCGCGGCACGGCTGACGAGGCGCTTTTCCAGACTTTCCGCTATGGCCGGCATGAACTCGCTTTGGAGTTTGAGGTGCCTGTGGGTGATTACCGCATCGAACTCTATTTCGCCGAGCCGTGGTATGGACGCGGGGGTGGCGATGCGACCGGTTGGCGGCTCTTCGATGTCGCGGTGAACGGCGAAACGGTTCTGCACGACGTCGATCTCTGGCGCGAGGCGGGTTACGCCTCGGCTGTGAAAAAGGTCGTGACCTCGCGCGCGCGCGCGGCACGTCTCGTGGTCAGTTTTCCGCGGGTTTCCTCCTATCAGGCTGTAATCAGCGCCGTAGCGATAGCCTCGCTTGATCCAGCGGCGCGTTCTCCAGTGCCGCAGAAGGCCACGCCGGTTCGTGTTGTTGCCCCGCTCCACTCCGTGCCGGGCGATTTGGCGGCCACTGGCCAACTCTATCCGGTTGCGCTAGCGAAACGCAGCGGCGTGGGCTTTACTTGGGCGATCTCGCTCGGTCTGGGCGGGAGTCATGATTTTATCCTTCGGTATGCTAATCCGGGCGACGTCGCCGATGCCGAGTTCCGCATCAACGCCTCCGATGGCACCGTGATGGATCTGCGCATCCTCCGTTTCCGGCCGACCGCAGGGGGGACTGCCACCGAGTTGCGGCTTGAGGGCATTAGCATGAATGCGGGCGACTACACGGTCACGGTGGCGCCGCAGGTTGCAGCACTTATCCAGATCGAGTCTCTGCGTGCCGATTAGGCGCGGGAGCGGGGAAGGGGCCCCCGCAGCATTTCCAGCCTCAGCCCTTTAGCTCGATTTGCTCGACCAGTTCGATGCCATAAGCTTCGAGTCCCACGACTTTGCGGGGTTGCCGGGTGAGCAGGCGGATTTTTTTGAGACCTAGAGCGCTTAGAATCTGTGCACCCAGACCGTAGTCCCGCAGATCCATCGCCGGTCCGGTTTCGGCGTTATTCGCCGACTTGGCGGAGCCCGTGCCGAGGCGTTGGAGTAGAGTCTCCGCAGGGTTTGACGGCTCCATGTAGAGCACTACGCCGCAGCCCTCGGCGGCGATAGCGCGCAGGCTGGCGTCGATGGCGCCTGGGATCGGGCTTTGTTCGCCGCCGTGGAAAACATCGGTGAGCACGTTGGCGCTGTGGACCCTCACCAGAGCTGGCTCATGTGCGGCGGGCTCGCCGAGCGTGAGGGCGAGGTGGTTACGTTTATCTAGCCGGCTCCGGAAGACGTGGACGGTAAAGACGCCGTGCGCGGTGGCGAGCGGGCGCTCGGCGACTTTCTCCACCAGTTTATCCTGCCGGAGCCGATAGGCGATGAGTTGTTCGATGGAGATCATCTTCAGGCCGAAGCGTTTTTTGAACTCTTCGAGCTGAGGTAGCCGCTGCATCGTGCCGTCATCGTTGACGAGTTCGCAAAGGATACCGCACGGCTCGAGGCCGGCGAGCAGGCAGAGGTCCACCGCCGCCTCGGTGTGGCCCGCCCGTTCCAGCACGCCGCCGGCCCGGGCGCGCAGGGGGAAGACGTGGCCGGGTTGCACGAGTTGGTCGGCCCTCGAATCAGGATTGGCCAAGATCTTAATTGCCACGGTGCGGTCGTAGGCGCTCACGCCAGTGCTGATGCCCTCGGCGGCGTCTACCGTGACCGAGAAGTCGGTGCGTTGCACCTCGCGGTTGCGAGCGACCATGGGGCCTAGGCCCAGGCGGTCGAGCTGGGCGCCGAGCATCGGCACGCACACGATGCCGCTGCCGTGGCGGATCATGAGGTTGATCGTCTCGGGCGTGGCCTTGGAGGCCGCCATAATCAGGTCGCCCTCGTTTTCACGATCCTCGTCGTCGGAGACGATGATGGGCTGGCCGGCGGCGATGGCCGCGATGGCGTCTTCAATGGAATCAAAGGGAGCGGTGGCGTCGGGCAAGTGGGAAGCGGTTAAGGGCAAGGACTCTGAGCGTGTAACCGGCGGGGGCAAGTCCCGTGGTAGTTGGCGCAAGGCCGCAGATAATTATTGCGTCCGCGCATGGGACTCACGGTTTGGCCGCGTGTTGCAAACGGTAGGCTCGAGGGGTGCAGCCGCAGGAGCGGCGGAAGGCCTCGTTGAAGCGGCTGATCGAGTTGAATCCCGACCCAAAAGCCACATCGACGATCTTTTCGTCAGTCGTGGCCAAGAGGCGTTGGGCGTGGGACACCCGATGGTGGGTTAGGTATTCGATGAGCGTGGTGCCAAAGGCCTTCTTGAAGAGTCCCATCGCGTAATTGGGGTGGAGACCCATTTCGCGGCCGATTTCCGCAGCCGTGAGTTGCTCGGTGTAGCGACGGGCGATCAAGCAGGCCATTTGCTCGACTTTGCTGAGGGCGCTTCCATGCAGACCAGCGGGGCGGCTGCGGCGTGCGCGGGAGTTTTCTCGCGCTACAGGCAGGGTGCTGATCATGCGGCGCAGGCGAGCTTCCATTTCCAGCATGACCACCCGGCTCACCTCGTCGCCGGGTTCGGCGAGGTCCTCCTCCCATTGCGCGAAGAGCTCCTGGTCATGGCGAATGCGGTTGGCGCCGAGCTTCTGGCACACCACCTCGCCTCGCAGCAGACGCTGCACAAACGCATCCGGCAACTGGCATTGGAGGAACCAGGCGAAGGGGATCGTCGCCACGAAATAATTTATGCCGGGGGAAAAGCCCAGAATCTGGTGGGGAATCGCTGCCCAAAAAACCCCCATCTGGCCGCCCTCGATCCGCACTTTTTTCCCGCCGAGCAGGTAGGTTACCCAGCCCTCGGTCAGCACGTTCACCTCAATCTCATCGTGGTGATCGGGGCGCTTCATCGGCGAGGGCGTCCAGCGCACGCAGGAGAAGCCGTAGGGAGTGAAGTCGGGGCGATTCGGGTCAAAGGAAACCATAGGAAAACTTAGGATTCAGGGAGTATTAAAGAATTTTTAGGCAAATGCAGCAAATCATTATTACTTTCTTGTCCTGCCGAGGTTTTGGGTTAAGCAGTTTGTTTACCCACAGAAATTCGCTGGTTACCCCCGCAGCCCTCGAATCCCTTGTTAACTCCATTCTAACCCTGTTCAAAGCCTTCTTTGCTACCACGCGTGTGTGCCCGCGGCACCCCTAGTGTGTTCCCGACGACGCTCATTTTTAAGCAATATCTCCTGACCCTGATTTACCTATGAAAACCCAACGTAATACCCGCATCCTCCTCGCGGCCATCGCCGCCCTTGGACTCTCGGCGCAATCTGTCTTTGCTGCCGCTTACACCCTCACCCCTGGCGGAACCCAGGATTGGAATACGCCCGCTACGTGGGGTGGCGGCGGCAGCCCCGGAACCGCTGCCGGCGATATCGCCAATGTGACTGGTGATTTTGGCGGGGTATCGCAGACGGTGAACATCTCAACAACCTTGGCGAATCCGTTAACCACTCTCCTGACTCTTGGCGACACCAACGCCACTCCGGGCGCGACCACTATCGGCTCTTCGGGCGGTAGCTTGAACCTGAATGGCACCACCATCAATAGCGGGGGAACCATCGGTGCGGTGAACACGATTTCCGCTCCCATTTTGCTTACGACCGGCGGCGTCACCTTTGCGTCCGCCGTTGGGTCTACGGTGCCTTCCAATAATCCGCTGACAATCACCGGTAAAATCACGACGAGCGCCGCTGCGAGTCGCACCATTGAGAACGACAGCTCCAAGACAGTCACCTTGGGCGATATTGACATTTCGACCGGATCGACCACGGCGGTCCTTACCATCCGATCGGGCACCACAAGCACGGCCACCATCGGCAGCAATTTTATCCTGAATGGCACCATCGCCGACGGAAGCTCGGTGGCCTCGGCCTTGACCCTGGGTGCTCGGTCGGGCACCGCCACCTCGCAGACTTCCATTCAAGTTAATGGCACGAATACCTACACGGGTAACACTATTCTGGGTGTGCAGAACAACGTCGTCACCTACTTCAAGATCAACAGTGATCAACCCTTTGGTCCGGCCGCTTCCGGAAATATCGCGTTTGGCGGTAATACCAGTGGAACCGCTATCTCATACTTTGAAGCAATAGGCGGAGATCGCACCATTACCAAGAATGCCGGCGTCTTGGCTCGCGCCATCGGGTTTAACGGCTCGAACAACATCACCCTCGCGAGCTCGACGATCACCGGATCGAACACCCATACGATCACCAACGATATCACGGCGACGGGCAAAGTGGCCACGATCGGGACTGCCGGTGGTGTTTACAATCTGAACAACAACGCCACGGATTTGACCCGCACCAAGACATTCCTTGGCGCTGGCACAACGATCATAGCTTCGGGCATTAATGATAACTCCGGCACAGTTCCGACGGCTTCTAGAATGTATTTGCTCCAAAGCGGCACCGGCAAGTTGGTGTTCACCGGCAACAACGCCGCCCAAGGCGCGGCCCGCATCACCACCACCGGCACGGTGCAAATCGGCAACGGCGGCACCACCGGCGCCATCGCGCCTTCCAACGGCATCGCCGCCGTGGTGAACGGCACCGGCACCGGCGGCACCCTGGCCTTTAATCGCTCCGATGCCACCGCCCAGTCCGTCGTCGCCAACGGTCCGATCGGGATCGCCCAGATCGGCGCGGGCGCGGTCACGCTCTCCAATAGTCAGTTCAACTCCGGTGCCAATCAGGTCGGCGACGGCGTGAGCGCTTCCAAGCTGATCGTTTCCGGATCGGTCGTGAATAGCTCTTCCACCGCGACAAATGCGACCATAGCCAACAGCACGACCGTCAGCACGGTTACGCTGAACGGGGCTGACACGGTGGCAGGCCTCAACCTCAAGGCCGGACAACCTGTCTGGCTCGCCAGCGGCGCGGCCAACACCCTCGCCTACATCGACTCCTTTACCGACGCCACCCACTTCACCGTCTCGGGCGGCACTCTCCTCACCGCCGGTAGTCAGGCCCTCTCCTTCGGCGCCGGCTCCGCCCTCGGCACCAGTGCTGCCACCACCACCGTCAAAAACCTCTCTACCCTCGCTGGCACCGGATCAATCGCTGGTAGCGTGAATGTATTGTCCGGCGGTCGTCTGGCCCCCGGCGCTAACTCGTTCGATGCTGATTCCAGTGGCCGCGGTAACTTTGGCGTCGCCGCCACGCTCTCGACCGGCGCGCTTTCCCTTACCAGCGCCAATCTCGACTTCGACTTGGCGGCGACTGCCGCGGGCACGAGCGATCTTTTGAATGCTGGTAGTTCCGCGGTGTCCTTTAGCGGTTTGAGCTTTTCGTTCAACGCGCTCACCGCAGGCACCCTTCAGGAAGGATCATCCTATCATTTGATCGCCAGCAGCGGTTCGTTCACGGGCGATGCCGGCAGCATCTCTACCACCTTTGTCTCGGGATTGTCGGGTTATGTCCCCACCTATTCCGTCACTGGATCTGGTCTCGATGTGTCTTTCGCCGCTGTTCCTGAGCCTGCTTCCGCTGGTCTTTTGGTGGGCATGGCCACTCTTGGTGGTTTCCTCATCCGCCGCCGTCGCAAGACGCAGGCCTAATCGGACTATTACCGGTTCGTCGTTACTTCACGTCCGTCGCATGATTCATGCGGCGGACGTTTTTATTTGTTCAGGGCCGGTTGTCCCAAAGACGTTGCGGCTCCTCGGCCTAGGAGCAAGGCCCACAAAGCAAATTATGATCCCGCAAATACCGCGGTATTTGACGGAGGAATAACCGGTATGATTGTGTTATTGTTATCTTTGCCCAACCCGATGTCTTTCGGTTGTTTCCAGCGTTAGCTTCACTCATGAAATCCGCCTCCCTCACCCTCGGTGTCATCTTCGGCAACCGTGACTTTTTTCCTGACCGCTTGGTTCCCGATGCCCGGGCCGACATCGTAAAATTGCTCGGAGAACTGGGTATCGAAGCCGTCATGCTCGATCCTGCCGAAACTAAACTCGGTGGTGTGGAGACCCATAATGACGCCCGTAAGTGCGCCGATCTCTTTCGCCGAGAACGCGATAAAATCGCCGGTGTTCTGGTGTGCCTGCCCAATTTTGGCGACGAAAAGGGTGTGGCTGACACGCTCAAAATCGCCGGGCTCAATGTTCCCGTGCTCGTCCAGGGCTATCCCGACGAACTCGATAAGCTCGACGTCATCCGTCGTCGCGATGCCTTTTGCGGCAAGATCTCCGTCTGCAATAATCTCCGCCAAGCCGGCATCGCCTACTCATTGACCACCAAGCATGTGGTGCACCCGCTCGACGCCTCTTTCCGTGTCGACCTGGTCAATTTTATCGCCGTCTGCCGCGTTGTCCGTGGTCTGCGTGGTGTGCGTCTCGGGGCCGTGGGCGCT
>Ga0214921_10002946_pt1 | contig 26883 bp, 20 predicted proteins | sample LL1505_MetaG_FD_177992 | JGI IMG/M metagenome (GOLD analysis project Ga0214921, IMG submission 177992) | Freshwater microbial communities from Lake Lanier, Atlanta, Georgia, United States - LL-1505 | ecosystem: Environmental > Aquatic > Freshwater > Lake | place: USA: Georgia | collected... | reverse complement strand
TGGGAAGGCTTCTTCGGCTTGGTGGTTATACGAAAAAATATAAACAAAAAAAAAATAAATATACAAAAAAAAAAATGCCAATGAAAAGAAATACAAAAAGATACTATTATCTAACGAAAAAAAAAACAAAAAAAATATTTATAAATAAACTTTAAGGTCTATCCGAGGATTTGTATCCAATTGGATACAAATCTTCGTTAGACCCATATCCTTTTCGTGCATAAATATATTTATGCACGAATAGAGATTAATCTCAAATAAATTTTTTCATTTATTATGAAAAACATTGCATCTTGCTTCCAATGTACTTATAATAATGACCATTATAACATACTTTTTTATCCAAAGCTTTGGACAAAGTTTTATCACTAATATGAAGTTTTTTTATACAATCGTATTTACACGAGAACTCATGTATTAAGTTATGATTTTCATCATATTGACCAACACCATCTTTATATAATAGAGGCTCTCCATTGTTTTTACAAACAAAATCTGTTTTTAAGTCATTATCGCATTTTTCATATAACATATAATAATGACCTTTTGATATTCTTGTTTTTCTAACCGGTTCATCTAATGCTGATGTTGATTCATAACCATTTGAAATGGCTGCAGTTTTCCTATCCAGATAAACATTGAGAATTTCTGTTTTTTCAGCATTTAATTTGGCTACATAACCTAGACTTTGAATTTTTGTTTCTACTGTGGGTTGCAAATCTCGAATAAAATTTGGGTCAACTTCTCTATCTACTAATGTCCAACGAAATCCATGATAAATAGTGTTCTCTTCAATTGCCTTATTTATACTTGGTCTTTTTATATGAGGATTTTCATTCATACATTCAGTAACCGATTCATATACTTTTATTAATTGCAACGTTTCTGGATTTATCTTTTGTAATCTCGGACCAACTGTTGATAATGGTAATCCAAAATTAGTGGTTGTTCTAGTTTGTGATGAATTTAGTTTTTCTAGAATCTCTTTATTAGATTTTTCCAATTGATTGATTTTTTGTATTAATATTTTTTGGTTCTCCAATAATTGATTGATTGTGGCTTTATCTTCCAATAATGGTTGTTGATTTTGATTTGTTAAAAGGCTTTTTATTGATTCAATATCTATTCGGATATCATTATAATCTATTTCATTAAAACGATTAATGTTTGTATTAATAATATGAAGGAGAGTTCTATATGAGAGATTTTTACCTATTAAAAAGAGTTCATTCTCTTGCTCATGATTTGGCAATGATTTTACTTGATTAAACCTTATGTCACTATGATTGTGTAAAAAAGATTCAAAATCCTTGCTGCGTTTTACCATAAAACAATCTAATAAAACTGCTTCTTCATAATGTGTTTTATGTTCATTAAAACGGTTTTGTACCCCCCTACGGCTTTCACCGAGTTTAATAATATATTCACCGGTTTCATAGGATTTTACTTTTAGTATGTAAACTAATGCTCCTGCATTGCCAAATTCTCTCAATAGAATGTTTTGTTTTTCTGATTCTTTATCTTTCTTGAGTTTTTCGATTGTTTTTTTGTTATTTTCATCGGATGTTTTGAGGTTTTCTTTTGCTTCAGTTAATGTATTTTTGAGTTGATTAACTTGTAATTTTAATTCATTACTTTCTTCATTAATTACTTCATGGAGAGTTTCTTCTAATTTAATGTAGTAATCGTGTATTTGGTCGGCTTTTTTAGTTTCTGCTTTTAAACAGAAACGTTTAAATGCATTTATGGTAAGCATAAATGTTTCTTTATTGTGACCACCTCTTCCTGTTTTTTGCTCACCCTTTGGGGTGAGCAAACATTTATAATCTGTACTATTTAAAAAACATTTTTCTAATAAACGTTTTGCTTTATCTTTATGTGAGAATTCCAACCATTTCCATATATCATCTAAATCAATAACAAAATCTGTTTTTGAATTATAGTTTAAATAGCTATAAAAACTAGCTACAAATAGTTGTTGATCCACATTTGTAAAGTTATTTTTTATTTTACACAATAATTTGTTTTGATAAGTATTAGATAATTTTGTTATTGGATTGTTTTCAATTAATTCTACTATGTTTATGTTCGTCATTTCTGACATAAATTATAGAGAGTATTTTCTTTATATTCTTTTGTCTGCTTTTAGTTTATTGAAACAAAACCAAATATACACATATACTACTTTTTGCTTTGGTTATAACCAAAGCAAACATCCTTACCATAATAGATACATTTATAAATAAATTTTATAATAATTTAATTGAAAAATGTTGTTTATACTATGTACTAACTTGCTCAACCCAAAGGTGAAGCAAGTTTATTACCTATTATGCTAATATATTAATATAAAACCTCACATTTTATATTAATTTTTATTTATTTTTTAATAATATGAAAAACATAATAATATGCAGCAGATTTAGTTGGAGTAAGCAACACCTGCCATACCACTCATCACGCGGAGGACATTATAATTTACAGCGTAAACTCTTACCTTGGCAGTAGCAACACCGGAAACGGTGGGGGAAGAGAGAACGAGTTGGAGGACTGCATTATCAATGCGAGAGAAGTTGCACGATCCTGAGGGTTGATGTTCTTCAGGTCTCAAAGCAAAAGAATAGACGTTGATACCAGTGTCGGGGGCACGGGTGTGGTGTTGGTATGGTTGAACAACATCGAAGTAAGAACCCTCACGCTCAGAGAAGCGGTCTTGGCCGTTGAGTTGAAGCTTGGCAGTTACGACGGGGTTTAAGCCCCAACAGTGCATGTCAAGAGCAGTCTCGGAAAGGACGAATGTACCAGCATCAGAGACAAGGGACTCTTGGGCAGCAGGGGCGGTTCCCCAAGGAGCATTAGACCATTGGGTTGCATTGATGGAAGCAGTGGTTGATGTATCAAGAGCACCGGGCATTTGGAAAAGGCCAGAAGCATTGATGACACCATTTTGTCCAATGCTAGAAACTGGTCCACCAAATGCATGGATAGCATTGGGAAGGGCATCAATGGAATCAGTGTAGTTGAAGGGTTGGGCACCAAGAGTACGGTAGAGGACACCGGTTGCATCTAGGGAAGAGCAATAGTCGACATTGGCGTCAGGTTGGACGACCCAGATAAGCTCCTTGCAAGGGTGGTTGAAGTTAAGCTTGATCTTGTTGGAGGAGGATCCAACAGACTCATCGCCAGTGAATTGGACTTGCTCAAAGAGGTACTCATGGGGGTTTTGTGCCATCTTACGACGCTCATCAGTATCAAGGAAGATATAATCAACATATAGGGATGCAGCAACAAGGGATTGTTGGTAAGCAGCAGAAACAGCTTGAGATCCGCTAGCAGCAGAAAGGGTAGTGACTGCCCATAAGCACTCACCAATGGGGCGGATGTCAAGGTTGATCTTGACTTCATGGTACTGTACGAACCATGTTTACCCTCTCTTTCGAGATATTTATCGGCATTCTCATTTCGATCAACAATATTAAAAAATGAGAACTTTTGCCGGGGACTAGACTATATCTTAAGTCATCATTGAAGTTGATTAGACCTCTCAGACCCATAACCATTTAGTCGTTGAACCTTCCTCATACCCTTATCATAATGGGTTTAGAGGCTTGGCTGCGGATTGCCTATTTCAGATGAATTACTATCATCTTCATACGTGGGATTTTTACCATACCTGAGTTCTACTCTCAGCCATTGTAAACTTTCATTTACAACTTGGTACCCAAGAAATTGTTTATGTTCTGTTTACGTCTTTAAGGGTTTCCCGCAATTTGGATATGTTGCTAACTGTTTTAATAACAGCTAACTAGCATCTGGGTTTGACGAATATTATCGCCCTGAGACCACAACATGTTTTTACCAAAAGAGAGCTCAGATCTTTTGGGTTGGATACTTTTCTGCCCTACAGATTTTAAGGCAATGAGAGGTAATGCCAAACCAGGGTTGCGGCAAAACCAGAAGAGAAGGGGAATGTAGAGGGTAGTCTCAGGAAGAGTTCTGCGAGGAGCACAGACTTGGTTGGGTCCACCGCTGGAAGCACAGGGTCCAGAGACATCAGCAAAGGCAGGATCAGTGATGTAGGTAAGTTGGGTAGTGTTACCAATCATCTTGAAGTATCCGCGTTGTTGCTCGGAAGACATGGTGAGTTGATTCCAGATGTGCATCCAGTCACCGTATTGGCGGTCAATGCGTTGGCCACCAATCTCAACCTCGACTTGAGCAATGAGTTGCTCACCAACGTAATCTAACCAACGGGCATAGACACCATTAGCGTTAGCAGCAGCTCCAAGTTGAGCATTGGCAACGCTGTTCATGGATTGGTTGATCTCAGGAAGAGTGACTTGGAGGTAGGTGCGGTAGCAAAGATCTCCATTACGGGAGATTGTGCATGTAACACGGCGACCAAAGTCGGCTTGTCCAGAGAAGGTTTGTTCGATGGACTCCATAGCAAAGTTGGTATGGCGTCTGTACGACACCTTCCAGAAAGTGATCTCGGGGGTTCCAGTAAGGAACACGTCTTGTGCGCCATAGGCGACTAATTGCATTAAACCTCCTGCCATTTCGGAATATTTTCCTTATATTATTCTCAAAGAAAATAATTTTGGAAAATTGAATTTAATTCATTATTTTAATATTCTAAAATATTGAACTGCCATAAATGTTTTTTTAATTTTTTACCCACATAATAAGCAAAGAAATAAAATATTTATATATAGGGAATTTTCTATTACAAATTACTAAAAATTCCTAAATGAATATGAATTATTCATTTCAATAATTTTAATTAAATATTTTATGTAAAAATATGTAAGGACTATTCGTGTTTTTTTATCCATACATTCTTTGCGGTTACAAAAGACTGGATAACCCATGTCCTATTCGTGCATAAATACATATATGCACAAATAGAGATTAATCTTGCCAATTATTCTAATGGATTAGAAGAAAAATTCGAAATAAGAAAATCTTCTAAATAATTCTCTTGAAATATTTCTCTACGATTCTCGTGTTTTTTTGTAAAAATGTAGGAATCTTTTGATTTTTTTACACTCCATCCTCTATCAAGTGCATTAGCAATAAATAGTAATTTTCTAAAGTGTGATTTTTCTAATTTAATATTATCAATTAAACTTGTTGTTAATATTTCTTTTGTCATATATAAAGTTTCTCTATTTAAAATAATATTTTCAACCGATTCTTATTTGTTGTACTTCTAAACTGTTTGTTTTTTATTTTATGTGTTTTTCTATTGTTTTTCTTTATTGTTTTTCTCTTACCGCCCCTAACACCTATTTGGACTCTATCATTAAATGGATTTTTTGATAAACCATTGTTTTGTGGACCACCTGTACTCATTTTTGGCATTAATTGATTTGTCTTTTTTCCATCGAGTATATTTTTACTATCTGATAATAAAATGACTTTAATTTCATCCGGAAAGTGATGGTAATTTTCAATTTCGATTTCATATTTAGTTGGCAAATGAAGGATAAAATATAAATTTCTACGAAATTTCTTAAAATCAGAATCAGGCATATCAATTAATAATTCGGTTAATGGTTTTAGAAATTCATTGCGATTACCTCCAATCATACCACCACCTGTTTGTGGTGCTAATATGCCACTTCCTAATAGTAACTGTTTAAATAAATCATCTAACCCTTGATGTATAATAGGTTCTCCGTTTCTTTTTTGAATTTCGTTTTCGAGATAATAATAAAGAATCATATTTACATTAAATTGATCTCTTCTATATTTTGCAAATTTACCTGTTAAATTTCCCAAATCATTTCCATCATTATCTGTGCTATTAAATGTTACTGTATTTAATTCTAATAGTTTGCGAAATGACATAACTGTGAAATCTGGTTTATCACCCCATAATGATAACCATTTATTTTTAGCCCTCTTAACAGTAGGCTTATTATCCATATCATCTATATCAGTATTTTCATCAATAAAACTATCCATTTGTATATAGAAATTAATATATCTACAAAACGCTCTTCGTTGTTCAACCGGTGCACTACCTAAATATTTTCTATCTCTTAATTTTTCAATATTTTCCCGTTCATTTTTTCCTTTAAATATTTCAATAAAGGTATTAAATCCATTGTCCTCTGTAATTTTTAATTTAGCCATGATATCGCTTTTTAAATTAATTAATGATCGTATTACAGACTCATCATCATAATTACCGTCATCGACATTTTTGTACGATAATTCATATAACCGTTTAAAAACATTTTTTTCATTTAATGACGAACTATTGCTTCTTAATAATACTGGAATTTTAAAACTATCATTTTTGGAAATTTTTATTGATTCAATAAATAACATGATACCAATAAATCCCCTTAAAAAAATATCAATATCATACGATTTTTTAATTAAAGCTTTTAAATCTCCCACATCAGTTTCTTCGCCAGTATAGGTTTTTATTGTTTCCTTACATTTATCAATATCAACCTGTCTTAATGCAGTTATAATTTCATGAATATTATCATTACATACAATTCCTGGTTTTACTAATAATTTCATTCTATTTAATAATACATCAGTTGTTTCATCATCTTCTGTTAATAAATGATGACTTTCTTCTTTTGCTAATACAGGCGTTGTTGGAGCAGGTGGTGGAGTAGGTTGTGCGGATTTAGCTGGAACCGGTGGAAGTGGTAATTCCGTAGTTTTTTCTGAACATTCTATTTCTGTTATTTCATTCGATTCTAATTGTTCGCCTGCTATTTTTATAATAATCTCAAATGATAAATTTTTTGCTTTATCAGAAATATTCTTTGTTTTATCTATAACGCTTTTGATTTGACTTATAAAATGATTACATACATTACAAAATCTATCTGATTTCAAGGAATTATATATAGGAAGTATTACTGTTGTTATGCCAAATAATTGTGTTGTTCTTTCTAAAAATATATCGGAATTTCTTGGAATTTTCATACTAGTAACTGCACTACTAAAAGGATGGCAATTTGTTATATTTGTAAATATGCCTTTTGGTACAATTTTTGCAAGTTTCGTTACAGTCGTATCAGAATTTGCCTCAGCATAACTTTTATGCATTTCTTTCAATTTACTTATTGTTGCAACAGAAATTTCATATTTTTTACTTAATTGTATTATTTCATAGATAACCATATCTATCATTTTACAATTAGGTATTAGTGTTTTTAATATTTCCCTTTTCTCCAACTCTTTTTTCTCTTGATCTTTTTTACCTTTTGTAGTTTTAGATGCAGCAGATTTCGTTTCAAATTCTTTATTAATATTTCCATATGCAATTTTTACGCTATCTATACAACTTATTATCCAACCTTTGATATCACTAATTAATTGTTCCATAGTAGTATAAGATTTAATATCAAAGGGTATCTCGATCTGACTGCCATATTCATGTATTATTTTATTTAATTTAATTATTTCGTTATTCGGATTAAAAGTACCATTTAAAGGATCATCGTCAACTGATAACATTAAATTTAATATGGGTATTGATGCAAAAAAAGTTAACAAAAAGCGATGATAATAAAAATCATTATCATTTTCTTCATTGTCAAAGTTAATAGATAATAAATCTCTATTTATTGATATAATTGATCTAGTATCTGCCTCTTTACTTAAATCATCCAATGCTTTCAGGTTTCTTGTCATTGATTCTAATTCTATTCCATCTATATTTATTGATAAAGTCTTATCAATTTGCTTGGAAATATCAGTTAAATCTTTTCTAACAAAAATAGTGAATCCTTTTTGAGTATTTGCTATAACTATAGGACAATTATAGTTTAATGCACATACATATGCTATTCTATCGAATGAACAAAAAGCATGATATCCATTCGAATCAAATTCTTCAATATTGTTAGCTATTTTATTACCTGCAGATTGTCTAATAAATCGCATTAAATGTAGTTTTTTATTACAACATGATAATGATTGAGATGCATCGCCTAATTTTTTTGCCAACACCTGTGTTTCTGGAGAATAATCCATTACTTCATCAAGCTTTAAATTTGTGTTGGTAGTAGATGTATCTTTAATGAATTTAACGAAACGTTTTAAATCATTACCCTTTGCCCTATAAGAAACCAATTCACTTTTATTCAAAATACCACTACCTTTTGCAGCCAAATCTTTATCAGCATATGCAAAATATTTGGGTTTAGTTGGATCGGTTATTATCAATACTGCTTCATGTTTTGTATAATCGGTTTTATTATCTGTTTTAATTCCTAGATAAAGATCTTTATTTGTAAAAATCATGTTTTCTGGAATTTCCTCACTAAATTCATAGCGTTCTTGATTCCTACGATTATTCCAATTTGGATAATAATTTACACGAGACTTTGTTGGATCTTCCCAACAAAATAAAAACCGATTATTTCCGTCTTTTCGAAAATAATTAGGATATATTTCTTCTCTTGATCCCTCTTTATATTTTGGATCATCAGTATGCCAACTAGTTTTTCCTGCTGGATCATATAATGTTTGTGCATTCTGAACCCAATAAAATGTTTGACTGTTTGAACTATTAGCAAATTTTAAATCTTCGCGAACGTTTGCATATGCTACATCACAAACTATAAATACATCATCACTAACACCCATATCATTTAATGCTTGCTGTATTAACGATTCTTTTTTGGAAAAATCATGTTGTTCACGAGATACATATCTTACCTCATATCTTGAAGATATATTTTCTGATAAATTTTCTGAAATATATGTCTCTTTTGCTTTATTATTACCTACAGATTCTACACCTTGTTTCATAATTTGTAAATCTATAAATTTATCTTCATCGACTATTGCACAACCTGTATAACTAGATGGTATATTTTGCGTTACATATTTTTGTATTTCATCAGATTTGAATATTGTATGAAAATCGTGTTTTGCATCGGCTCTGGAAGATAAACATCCTTGTTCTTTAGTATAAACAACAGATGCCATAATATTATATATTTAACTTATATAATATTATACACCGATAAACATTAAATTAATCTCTATTCGTGGATAAATGTATTTATCCACGAATAGGATATGGGTTATCCTGATTTTTGTATCCAAATGGATACAAAAACACGGATAGACCTTAACCTCTATCCGCAAAGAATGTATGGATACAAAAACACGGATAGACCTTAAATGTTGTAAAGTTACTTTACTAATCAATTTAACAAATAAATATATAAATATTTACTAATTTAATAATTATATTCGTTAATAAATGAAAACTGGAAACACCATTCTACCAAAATATCAACCAACTACAATAGATGAAAAACATACTGAAATGTTAGAACGATTTAAGGATTCAGAATGTAATAAAATACCAGTCATTGAACAAGAAATAACAATGTTAAAAGATAATGTAAAAAAATTAAATGAAAATCAAATTGAACAATTTTTAGAAATACGTGATAAAATTAAGGAACTGAAAACAGAATTAAAATTTCTTAAAAATGAAAAGAAAAATTATTTATTAGATAATTCTAAATATATTTTTCAATATTTTGAACAAAAACAACAGATATCTAATAATTCTGTAAATTTACAATCTTCATCCAATGTTGTTAATTCTTTCTTTAAAATAAAATCCAAATCACCAGATGGGGCAAATTTACAAAGCGAAAAATATAGTCAATCTAAAAAGGCATATCAGAATTATTGGCGTAATGTTGGTAATGATCTACCTAATATTCAGAATTTTATTATTTCATCTGATGTATGTGAAATATGCCAGGTAGGTGAAATGATTCCACAAGATGAAGAGGGTATATTGATTTGCAATAATCAAGGTTGTGGTAAATTCATCACATATATTGTTGATAGTTCAAAACCTACTAACAAAGAGCCACCTAATGAGGTATCTTATACGGCATATATACGTCTCAATCATTTTAAAGAAATCTTATCACAATTCCAGGCAAAGGAGACAACACAAATTCCTGAAGAAGTTATTAATGCTATTAAAGCTCGTATTAAGAAGGAACGTATCAAGGATATGTCTTTGATAAACTATGATAAGATGCGTGATATCCTACGTAAATTAGGATTGAATAAGTATTTTGAACATATCCAATATATTAATTCGCTTTTTGGAATAAAACCACCGATTATGAATGAGGAATTACATGAGACTTTATGTGTGCTTTTTATAGAGATTCAGAAACCATGGGCTGTTCATTGTCCTGCAAATCGAACCAATTTTTTTAATTATACCTATACTCTTTATCAATTGTGTGTTTTATTAGACCAAACACAATATTTGCCCTATATTCCTATGATGAAAGATCGTGAAAAACAATTAGAACAGGATATGATATGGAAAAAAGTATGCAATGATTTGGATTGGGAATATTTTCCCTCCGTTTAGGAGAAACGTAGGTTTCTAAGTAAACTTCGATCTATAAGGCATTAAGGTCTATCCGTGTTTTTGTATCCATACATTATTTTCGGATACAAAAGACTGGATAACCCTTTTCCTAATTTTTTCTTCTGCACTTCTATTACCTCTTCTAAATTACTCTATTGATTGTTCAAATATATAAATTTATGTATATATATATATTATATATGGAGGGATACGTATTATTTGATGAAAATGAATTAAAAAAACATTTTAAAATAATAAAAAACAAAGCAACCGGTAATTGTTTGTTTGAATCTTTAGCACAAAATATGTTGTATTTTAATGAGGGAGAAACTATACCATTTCGGGATTCCAGATATGGTCAAGTTCTAACACTAGCAAAAAAATTACGCCAAGATGTTTGTGATTTTTATTTACAATTCATACGTCAACATCAAGGTTTGGCTAATTTTCCGGGGACGGAGCAGTCTAAAATTAATTATCTCATTACTACTAATTTGCTGATTTATAATGATGTAGATGAACATTATAACCATTCAAAATATATATGTAATGATAATGAATGGGGAGATATTGTTGATGCATTAATTATTTGTAAACTTTATGAATGCAACTTAACAATATATCGTCGAATTAGAAAAGAAACATATAAATTCTTAAATTTTACAAATAATACAGAATCTCAAACTCAAACATATTGTATTCGACATTTCAACATGTATGATCCAAATTCAGGTGAAGGAAATCATTTTGAAGCTTGCATACCGATATCGACACCGATACCGATACCGAAACAGCCCGATGAAAAATCTAAAAATAAAACTATTGAACCTCAAATTAAAATTCAGAAAGAAAAATCTACACCGTCTCGGGAAAAACCTCCACCTCAACCTCCAACTCCAATTTTGGAAAAATCTACACTGTCCCATGAAAAATCTCCAAATAAAACTAATGAACAATCTAAATCAATAGAAAATCTAAATTTTGATGATTTTAACGAACTATTCAAAGAAATCATAATCAGAGATTATGAAAACGACCAAAATTTTGATGATGATTTAAAGAGCACAATTGCTACTGCAATTGATAGAAACAAAAATGAACATCAAGATAAAATAGTGTATGATCTAATGTGGGATTTAAATGATAGCGACTTCAAAAAAATAAAAGATAAATTTACAGAAGCCACAAACCCCCGTCCTAGCGTCGGCCCTGGTCACGTGGCCGTGACCTCAACATCCATCCCCCGTAATCACCCAGAAGAAGAACCCGAAGCCAGTCGCCCTCCCTCCCTCCCTCCAAGCGGAAGCAAGGGCCTTCAACTGGTCACCAAGCCAAGCGAGACAAACCCTAATAAACGAAAAAGCGAAACAAAATTACATTCCAAAAAGCGCCGTAAAACCTTAAATTATAAGGCGTAAAATCTGAGCTATTAAAAATAGAAGGGCCACATGTGTATAACCGAAAAGGATAGGTAATAAGACAATTTTGTATTATTTTACGTTAAATCCTTAAAAATATTTTAGGAGTATTAAATATACTATGGACATTAAGGATGCTCAATTACTGCAAAAAGATGCTACAATTAATAAATTAAAAAATGAAAATAATGTTTTAAATGATATTGTTGAGAACCTAAAAAAACAATTAGAAAAATATACAAATAATGAACGTCATAAGAGATATTATCAACAAAATAAAGAAAAGGTAAAAGAAAATGCAAAACAATATTTGAATAGATTAAAAATGGAGAACCCAGAAAAACTTAAGGAGTATCGTCATCGAGCTTATCTGAAACGTAAAGAGAGAGGAGTATTATTAGAACCTTCTTAAGGTCTACCCAAATCCTTTTCGTGCATAAATATATTTATGCACGAATAGAGATTAAACCCTTACCTCCTTTTAGAATTTATTTTATATAAACATACTACTGTATTTATTAAAGGTACATATGAAAATATAATTTTAGTAGATTTTCCAAATATGTTGGCAAATAGATTAGTTACGAAAGATTCTTTTGAATTATCTCCCTTTAATTTGTTTTCAATATCTGTTAGAAAACATCTTCCATTGACATGCCATATTGTTAACACAATAGTATAATAAAGTATTAAACAACTTAAGTAAAATATATTATTAGTTAAATACGGTGCAATTGTTATTACAATACACAATAGGGTATGAAATAATTGTATTAAATATGCAAATAGGATATTAATATTCATTATATAATAATATTTTATTTTATTATTTGTGATTAATATTTGTAATCACAAATAAAACTCTATCAAATTATTAAGATTTGATAATGTACAAATATATTTATAACTGAATGGAGATTAATAATTTGATATTATAAATAATCATTATCTAATCTTTTTCCAAATTCATTATAAATCCATATTTCATAAATCATTCCCTTTTCGATTGCAGCTTTTTGTTTTGCGAGGACCTTTTCTTTATTTATTTCAAATGTCCATGAAGATTTAATTTCGATACATCGATTTTGAGAAGGAATGTAAAAGTCAACATAATGTCTTCTTAACTTCATGTTACAATCAATATACCATACTTCAGGTACTTTTTTTCGATCGTTTATAATATCACCCTCGTCTATCTTCTCTTTATTTAGTAAATCATCTAAACCAAAGTTCTCAAACCCCTGTATCATTAATACTTTTCCAGATGGCATTTTGTAAGGTTTAATTGAGTATGATGATTTAGAAATCCTTTCAGAATATTCAGCATTTTGCATAGGATGTCTTTTTCCGTATTTTTCTAAATTTGTTTGTATTCCTTTTTCACGGACTTCTTTTGATTTCAATACATATTCAACCCCGTAATTTTTTAAACACGTTTCTTTTATTTTTTGTTTTACTTGTGGATTTTGTGATGCATAATCTGTTCCATATCGTTCTTTTGTAGTTTCTCTTATTTTTTTCATTATTTCTTTATTTTGTACAGGATTTTCTACACCATAATTTTCTATATTTGTGTCTCTTATTTTTTCTTTTATTTCTCTATTTTGAAATACATTTTCTACGCCATATTTTTCTAAACAAGTATTCTTTTGCTTCTGCTTAATATCTTTGTTTTGAAACGCAGATTGAAAACCATATCTTTGTAGATTTGTCTTTTTTATTTTTTCTTTAATTTCTTGATTTTGAGAAGGATTTTCCACACCATATTTTTCTAAACATATCTCCTTTGATTTTTCACGTATTTCTACATTTTGCATACAAAATTCAACTCCATATTTTTCCATATTGGTTTTTCTAGATTTTTCTTTTATTTCTTTATATTGAAAAACGTTTTCACAGCCATATTTTTCCAAACAAGTAGTTTTATATTTATCTTGAACTTGTTTTGATTTTTTTGCACATTCAAAACCATATTTTTTAAGATTTGTTTCTTTAATTTTTTGTTTAGAAACTTTATTTTGAAAAGCGTTTTCACAGCCATATTTTTCAATACATGTTTGCTTATATTTGCTTAGTGCATTTATTTTAGTGCATTTTTTACAATAAATACTGTATAAATACAATTGTTGGTATGTTTTTGAATAAAATTCATTACAATTTTCATATGTACATTGTCCATAGATAATAGTTTTACTATTTACATTAATATTTGAATAATCTTCTGTTAAAATAATCTGCTTTTCAAGAGTGAATTTTTCTAGAGTTTTATTATTATAAATTACTTTATTTTTATCTAAACATTTTTCTTCGTTTTTTATTTTCTTAATTAAATTATTGCAATCATAACAATAAAAGTTTGTTTTTCGTTTTAATGTATCATATGTTTTTGAAAAATTTTTATTACAATCTTTAAACATACATTTTCCTTCAATAACAGTATTATTTTTAACATAAATATCTGAATAATCATTTGTTAAACTAAGTTTGTTCTCTTTGTAGAATTTTTCAAATTGAATATTTGTGTAGGGCATTCTTTTCCGTTTTTTGAAAAGAATATGTAAATAATTTTCAACGGATCTTTTTTTCAATTTTTTATACCAATTACTTAAATTTTGGTATAAAACATTAATTTTATTAATATTACAAAAATTTTTATTGAAGACAAAATTTTGTTTTACATGCATTTACATAGCAAGTTTAAGTCCACCAAGTAAATTTATGCCCGCTGCCGCACCTATTGATTGGCGCGAAGTTTGCCCTGCAGCGGGGATAAATACATCAAGAATACTAAATACAGCAGCAGCAGTTAATGCAATAATGACAATCTCCTCAATATTTAGAGGCTTTCTGGGTATCAAAAATGCAACAATTGCAACAGCTAAACCTTCAATAAGGTATTTAATTGCTCTTTTAACAAGTTCGTTAAAATCAAACATACTCATTCGAATATATATTATATTCAAACAAAATAAATTTTGAATATTAATATTCCTAAAAGAAAATTATTAATATGTCTAAAAAATACTTAAATACTATTTTGTTTATTTTTTATATTTGCTAAATATGTCAGCATTTGAAAAGAAGAAATTGCCTAATGGAAAAAAAAATCCTAAATATGTTGATTTGTGTGATGAAGATCCTCCAATCGCCGGGCAAAAATTTTGCTGTATGTCATTTGTTTCTCCTGAAAAAATTCTAAAAAAACGTGAGGTTCTCCTTTTTAATTCCTTTGTAAAAAACTGGGATTTCTCTAAATCAATGGAAAGATATCATGATTTTCTCCACTTTATGTCATACAAATATAACCTTAAAATTGATGATGTTATTGCTGATTTTAATGATTTTGTTAAGGAGGAAGGTGATAAAATTAAAGCATCAGGTGTAGAGGATGACTATAAGAATTTTGTTGATAAGAATGAGGAGAAATTCAATGAACAATTTAATAGAGATCATGCATTTCAAACATCAGTAAGAGGTCTTAAAGTTCGTGGTGTTTTTTCTACACAAGAGGAGGCAGAAAATAAATGCAAAGCCTTAAGGAAACAAGATCCTAATCATGATATTTATGTTGGTCCTATTGGTATTTGGATTCCATGGGATCCTGATGCATATAAAACAGGAAAGGTAGAGTTCTTGGAAGAAGAGCTTAACCAGCTTCATCAAGAGAAACTTAAGAACGAAGCTCTTGCTAAAGAAGAGTTCGATAAACGTGTTAAAGATACAAAGAGAAAGGCTATTGAGGATAATATCAAATTGGCTAAAAAGAGTGGTAATGTGTTAACCCAAACTATTGATGATGATGGAAACCTAATTGGTGTTAAAGAAACCGTTAATTTCGAGGACCGTGAAGTTGCTGATGTTGAATCGACTAAATTATATAATGAATTACAAATGAAGAAGGCAAATGAAAAGAAGGAGGATGAATTGGATTAATTTTATTTGAGAACGAGTAGTCCAAAATTTTCAGGTGCTTTCAGTTAAATATTAAAAAAATATATAAAGATGTGAATTTATATATTTTAGTGAACAGACATGCATACATTTTGTCAAATCATTCATAAGATTACAAGTGAAACTAACCAATTTTATAATTATTCTACTGCAAAATTTGATAATTCACATGGTGAAACGTATAAATTTATGTATGGTGCAACGGATGCATCTGAATATAAAATAAATGAAAATATATCATATGAAGCAGATATTGCTAATCGTCTATTAAAAACCGGATTTTATATATTCGCATCAAATATATCTGGGTACTCTATTCAATCAAAATTCTCATATTTTAAAAAAACGATCGATAACTGCTTTTTAAATGAGTATACTAGAACCGAATTTATTAACCGTTTTTGTAAAATTCAACGCTGCTATTGGGCTTTAAATAAAGCTGCTTATAATTATAAATGGAGAAAAGCGCCTTATCGGGTTAATTCCGACCTTTTTTTAAACCCTATTTCTGAAACCCAGCATAATGTTTTTACTTTAATGCATAATAATAACAAATATTTATTCACTGCGCTGGATTTGAAAAACATTATAGAGGGGGCACTATGTAATTCACCAAATATGTTTGCTGATCCAAATGATCCGAAAAATCCATATAATAATATTCCTTTTGATACAGCTACGCTTTATAATATATATTTCTTTATGAAAAAGGGAGACATAATACTATCTAGTATATTCCATAACTTTTTCCTTTGTAATTTTAATTTGGATAAGTTTATGGTTAATAACGAAGTGATTATACGTAAGAAATATATTCAACAACTTATACAAAATGCGGACGTAGAAGATTTGTATAATGATGGAATAGAAATGTTGAGTTATAATAATATAGCGAGACGATTGAAGATTAGCGAATATTTCCCGCAAAAAAGATTTGTAGAGATTATGCTACCATATTTGAATATATACTATATTTATAATTATAGTCTGGATATATCTGAGAGAAATAGAGCTGAACGAGAACTAAACCGACTGTTACGAAGGTTTTATTATAATAACCCTTGTTTTGGTAGAAAAATGATTGATTTGAGTAAATGTGCAAAGGATAGGGTAAGCTTTAATGACGAACACAAAGAGTTTTTGTCTAATAAATATCCTTGCAAAATTGTGAATTTGCGATTAAATTCACATACAAATAGAACATTAGAACCTCCTATAAATGACCGTAGTGTATTTGATAGATTGGCTGAAGAGATTATTTTAAATAGTTTGCATAGTCCAGCGAGAATAGGTATTGTAGCACGTAGCCCGCCTAATACTCCTACGTTTGAATTTGGTTTTGATTACGAAGAAAACGTTCGAGAAATGACTGTTGATGATTGTTGAAATTTTAGATTGTTAGAACAATTAGAAACATTAGAAAAATAGAATATATATATTGTTGATCGTATAATGCTTTGCTGTTATTCAGTAAAGAATTATATTAGTATTCTCATTTAGACTGTGCTGTAATAATAATCATTAAAAACTACTTTATTTTTAATACTTCTACTCATTTTTGCTGCACCTATATTTTCCGCTTCCGCTGCTTTCGCTATTGTTTCCCACGTACCAATAAGATTATTTGTTTTTACCTCTCTTTTTTCAACCTTTTTCCCAGTAGACGAAGATGTCTTATGTTTATCAACATCCCGTTTTAATGATAGCCCATAATAACCTTCATTTGTAACACCGTCGACCCATACTGTTGCCTTAATAGTATGTTCACAAGAATTCAAATATTCCTTAATATCTTTCATATCATTATCTGAGCATTCTTTATTTAAACTTCTTTTCCATCGTTGATATTCATCTAATAGGGTAGAATTTAATATTTTACCATTTGGGCTAAAATGACCTATATGGAATAAAAAGGTTTCCACATCGTTATTTATGAATTTTTTCTTATATTCTATTTCCTTTAATTTAACACCTATGTATCCATGAACTACTTGATTTTTATTTTGGGTGGTTAATCTTGATGGTTTGAAACGAGTATCCAAATAATTTTTTAATGCATGGAATGTTTCCTTCTTTGGTTTTGTTTTACTCCATATCCGAAATTGTCCTTCCATATTTACTGATGACTCTTCTACATCACTTCTTACTATACACATCGTATTAATGAATTCGGCGAATTTTTTAGTTAATTCATCCTCTGGTAAAATTGCATTATGATAAACTGATTGTTGTTCAGTTTCTATATTTTCTATCGTTGTTTTTTGTTTATTCATTATTTCTTTCATTTCGTTAATTTCTAGCGTCTGTTTTGTTATGGTTGTATTGTGGTTTTCTATTAATTCTTTTAATTCGCGGTTTTCTGTTTCTAATTCGTCGTTTCTTTTCATTAATTTATTGAAGTTATCTATGCTGTATGTTTTTGAATGAATGATATCCTTGATATGTTTTGTTAATTTTTCGATTGTGAAATAGGTTTTATCATATGCAATGATTTCAGTTTTTGTTTTATTATTGACATCGATTGTGCGTATTTGTCTCTTAATTTTTGGATAGTTTTTTATGAGATTTTCTATTTCTACTTTATTTTGAACTCTAAACGCAGCTACTAAAATGAAGTTATTATAGTTTTTACGATGATCAGTTACCCTTGTAGAGAGATCATTGGTATGACCGAATTTTATTAATTGTTCTTTGGCTTCATTAGTGTTATCTATTGTGCCAAAATAGATACATTCAGTATTGAGGGGGAATTGATCGATCGTTGCCTGTTCAACTGCTCGTTGTTTTTCTTTTTTTAATTTTATTTTTTCTTGTTCTAGCTTCTTTTTTTCTTGTTCTGATGTTTCTTTAATTTGTACTATAATATTTTCCTTTTGTTCCAATTGTTGTCTCAATTCATCGGTTTCTTCTTCGATTATTTGATGCAATGTTTCCTCCATTTTCATATAATATTCATGGATTTCGGATGCCTTTTTGGTCTGTGCTTTCAAACATAATGATTTAAAGCATTTTATTGTTAGCATAATGGTTTGTTTATTTTGACCGCCATTAATTTTCTTTTCAGAAACCGCTTCACAACTTGGAGAAGCGGATTTTGCCTCTGGTGAACTTGGTCCCGGATATTCGGGAGCAAGATTTTTGTAGTCTACATCGAGTTGAAAATGTTTTTCTAATAACCTTTTTGCATTTTCCTTTAATGTAAATCCTAACCATTTCCAAACATGATCCAAATCAACTACAAAATCAATATGTTTATCATAATTTAGATAACAATAAAAGCTGCTAACAAATAATTGTTGTTCAAATCCAGTAAAACATTCTTGGATTTTTTTCAAAAACTTGTTGTTGTACACATTTGATAGCTTAACTATCGGATTTTTTTCGATAAGATCAACTATGTTGATTTCGGTCATCTTATTATACTTTAAATTATAAATATTCTTTATATTTTTTTTTTCCTAAATATTTTAAAAAGCGGTTTGTTAGAAAGCGGATTATTAGCCTGAAAAACCGCTCGTCTTTAAAGACGAGCGGTTTAGTCCACTCGAATATCGTAACAAAATCTTGCTTTTGTTATAACAAAAGCAAGATTCGATAGTTTATTACACTGAAAACCGCTTTTGTTATAACAAAAGCAGTTTAGTCCACTTGATTATCGTAACAAAAATCTTGATTATAAAGGGAGGGATTAAAAGGGAACCGTAGGTTCCCTTTACCATTTTGTTTTCTTAACATTTATCTGCTGTCCAGTACGTTTTTTTCCTTTGCTTGGATCATATGCTTCGCCATCGTCATCGTCACCCATATTCTTTGATATTTCCCAGAATTCTTTAGAACCCAACTTGAAATCCGGATGGTCTTGTGCCTTGTACCAGAAAATCTGGTCATTCAATTTATTCGATTTTGCATTATTATTTATTACCAGGCATTCATAATTTTCGGTAGTTTGATCCATTACTGCTGCAAATGACTCTAATGTTGGAAACATACTGGCATAGTTTTCCCATATTCTTTTACGATTTGTTAAGTATGGTTCTCTCAAAATAAAAACATAGTCGATATTGGTACGGAGATTTGGAGGAATACCTAAGGGATATTGCATTGTGATGATTAACATGATCTTCCAATGGCGTCCATTCATGAAAAGTAAACGCATCATTTTATCACGAGTCCATGTTTGATCATACAAGCAATCATCTAAAATAACAAAAGCTCTAGGATCAATTGTACTTTTTCGATAAGTTTCAATCTCTTTATTAACCTGTTTCAATACTGTTTTTTGTCTACGTAAAATGTTCTCAATCAAAACTGTATTATATTCTTCATGAATAAACAATTTAGGAACATGTGCTGCATAAAACCCATTACCTGCTTCTGTTCCTGAAATAACTGTTCCGATAGGAACATCTTGATGATAAAATAATAAATCTCTTACTAAATAAGATTTACCAGTATCACGTCTTCCAATCATAACAATAACCGGACCTTTATTTTCATCAGGTTTAAATGTAATTTGACGCATATCAAACTTTTTTAACTCTAAAGTCATCGTAACACAATATAATAATAAATATATTTAATAATATCTTCCTAAACGAAGGGGGACCTACGGTTCCCCCTTCAACCCCCTCCCTTTTAGAGTGATAAATATTAAATTTGGAACATTCTGATTACAAGGCAAGATGAGTGCATTTTAATTGTTTGGAACATTCTGATTACGAAGCACGATGAGTGCTATTCAATTGTTTTATAGGAACCGTAGGTTCCCTTACTTCGTTAAAATACATAAATTTAAAATATATTAACCACTTATACTATTTTATAATGGAAACTTTAGAAGAATCTAAATTCAATATTCATTATGTTAAACAACATAAAATAGATTTAAAAGAATTGGAAAAAAATTATCAGCAAAACCCAGAAGATATTGATCACGAATACAATCCTTTTCATATAAATAATTTGCAAAATTACAATCCTATCTACTCACTCTTTTTCGATTTAACTGAAAAATCATTCAATAAAATTGCTTTAAATCATAAATTTCACTTCATAAATATGAATACAGTGATGCATTCAGAAACAAAAGAGGAATTAAATCAACCTGTATTTATAAAATATTCACCACTTATTGATCCCATACGATATATGGCTGGAAAATATAAGGATGATATGGATAAACTACAACTGCTACCTAATCCTTTTTCCAATCAAGATACGTTTCCAAAAATAAACTATTATAATAACACCTCCTACACCGATAATTTTTTTAGTTTTTTATCATCTAAAATATTGCATCAGCATAATTTTACTAATGGAATAGATTACTATGGATCTTTTCTAGGTGTACAGAAGAAATTTAAGACTAATATTTCAGATGATTTGGATTACCTAAATTCTTCGGATTATTTTTCAGAAAAAGTTAATAAGCTCTTTACAGTATCAATTAATGAAGAAAAAACCGGGTTTTTAAATTTTGGTTCTCGTGGTAATAAAAAAAAACTTCAAATAGAGGATACAGATGAATATCCAATAATAGATGATTTAGATGAGCTAGATTTGGAAATAATTAATGAAAACGACAACAACATTGAATCTGATGAATTAATTTATGAAAAAGAAAATAAATTGAACGTAAGTGATACTAGTTCATCGGATAGCTCTAATAATAGTGAAACCAATTATAGCGATGATGATAAAAGCAATGAAGGTTCTCAAACAGAAGATGAGGATGAGGATCAGGATGAGGATGAGGATGAAGAAAATTGGGGAACAGAATCTGATGATTCAAATGATTATACACAGAGCGACGATAATCAATATTCATTCATCAATAATTTCCCATTGCAACTCATTTGTTTAGAAAAATGCGATGGAACATTAGATGAATTATTTGAAAGAAATGAAGTCGGTATAGATAATGGAGCAGCATATTTAATGCAAATCATTATGACTTTAATAGCTTATCAAAAAGTGTTTCATTTTACTCACAATGATCTTCATACAAACAATATTATGTATATTCAAACTGATAAAAAATTCTTATATTATCGATTTGAGAACAAAGTGTATAAAGTGCCTACCTATGGTAAGATATTCAAAATCATAGACTTTGGCAGAAGCATTTATAAATTCAATGGACATCTATTTTTTAGTGATAGTTTTGCATCAGGCGGCGATGGAGCAACTCAATATAACTGCGAGCCATACATGAATGAAAATAAACCTCGGATTGAACCTAATTATAGTTTTGATTTATCACGTCTTGGTGCATCTATATATGATTTTATAATTGATAATGATAAACATCCTGAAAGATTTGATGAATTACAAAAAACTATTTATAGATGGTGTTTAGATGACAATGATAAAAATATATTATACAAACATGATGGACGAGAAAGATATCCCAATTTTAAATTATATAAGATGATTGCGAGAACCGTACATAAACATACACCTCAGGATCAATTAAATTTCCCACTTTTCCAACAATTTTTGGTTAAAAAAGATACAATAGATAACATTATGGATATTGATGCTATGCCAAGGTATATATAAGTTAAGGGAACCAAGGTTCCCTTAAGATCCCTCCTTTTATTAGGGAGGGGGTAGAGGGTTTCCAAAGGTTCCCTTAAGATCCCTCCTTTTATTAGGGAGGGGGTAGAGGGTTTCCAAAGGTTCCCTTAAGATCCCTCCTTTTATTAGGGAGGGGTTAGAGGGGAACCGTAGGTTCCCCTCCCCTAAATTATGAAAATGTCATTATTATATTTTTCTATTATAATATTATAATGCTAGAAAGATTCGATTTTGTTTTTTCCTATTGGATTTTTATTTGGTATATCTTTTATGAATTAAAATTAACAACGTTCAATCCCTTGATCGCCTTATTAATAGGTTTTATAGAAAACATTAGCGTATTACTTTTAATGTTTTATTATTCTAATTCCCGTCTAAATATATTTTTGTTTTGTTTTATTAACTTTTTTATTAAAGTTCTCCCCTTATGGAGATTAAGAAATTCAGAATATAATATTAAAGATTTTTATGCTCTTATTTTTCTTTTTTTGATTTATATCGTATGGTTACTATTAAATAAAGTAGAATTTAAGAAAATTATAAATACTAGTTATGATAATATTAAAAATAATAAACCATTTGCTCCATTTATGTATTATATGAAATCTCTAGGATGGTAATATTTGTGTTTGATAATTTATTAATTTGTTTCTAATTATATAGACAGACGATAATGATAATAATGATAATTCTGCTGAACTTCTTACTATCATTGGTAAATCATCCATATATACACTATAATAAATCCACATACTTGATGAAGCCATGTTCAAAAGACAGAATAATAAAGAGAGACTATTTGTGCTTTTATTTTTATATAATAAAAACATAAATATCAGCCTTGCTACAATAGATAATGAGGTAGCAGAATATGGTAAAAATTTCAAATCATGAATACTCATAATATATCAAAATATAGTATTCCATAAATATTTCGCTGTTTCTATTATTGTCAATGGATTATTATCTACATCGCAAATTCCATTATATAAATACTCGTTCATATGTTCGAAATAATAGATAAATATTTCGGTGGTTTGTTTTTCAACATAAAGTTCTCTCATTCGATGTAAAAAAACAATTATTCCCACATCTGAATTATCTACATTTTTCAACCATTTATATTCCTCACTATTTTCTTTATCATCTTCAAACGTAGTATCATAAATTGCCACAAGTATTTTCTTTATTTCAATGAGGTTCTCTGATTGGTTATTGAAATTATCCGCAACTAATCTATGCCAATTATCCTTTATTTTATAATGATTATTTATTCTTACTGCTTTTCCAAAATCAATAATCATAGTAAGCCGCTGTTTTTCATCTATTAATAGATTCTCTGTATGATAATCACCTTGACTATATCCAGTATCTACAGCTAATCTCAAAATTTCGTATCGGGTTGTATTATACATCCATCGTAATCTATTTGAATGTGGCGATAAGCTTACACTATCATATTTATGAATATTCTCATTACCGGGGATTTTTTTTATCTCATCATAAATAATTGGTTTAATTATATCACAATATACACGGTAATCAGGCATTATATATTCCATCGCTACTATTCCAAAATAAAATTCAGTAGGATAATTCATTTCATGTATATAATGGAAGTGCCCGGTTATTTGCAATATGGCATTCAATGTTTTAGAATCACTGCATTTATTTAATAGTCGCTGTTTCATAAGTAAATATTTTCCAGAATTTCTTGTAAACATTTTCGAGAACACTGCAATCGGTGAATTACGATTCAGATTTTGTATACCTTTTTCAGAAATTCTAATAAGGTTCTCTATTTCTTTAATAAAAACATGTGTTTTTTCAAAATGTTTACTCATTGGTTCTCCATCAGTATTTCTATATTTCCATATTATACGGTTTTCTTCATTAGGCTGTTTATCATTCAAACAATAATCATTTTCACAAACCAATAGCATTTTTACAGCAAGAGTTGTTACATTAGAAAGGTTACCCAAAGCATCAATATAAAAATAGGGTGATTTATTTTCCTGCTTACGAAAAGTAAATTTGAAAACGACTCCATATAATGAAGTATCACTAATCAATGAAAATCTGCTATTTTTTATGAAATAATAAAATGCATCTTCTGGAGTTCTCGGATTTGGTGATTCTCTACTTGTTTTAATAAATATATAATTATTAATGTATTGCATTTGATTAATATACAATATATTATTTATTATGTTATAATTAATCTCTATTCGTGAATAAATATATTTATTCACGAATATGATATGGGACTAACGTTGATTTGTATCCGCAAAGAATATATGGATACAAATCCTCGGATAGACCTTAAGTATATTCTGGAGAACTATAATTAGCTAAAAAAATAACCTATTCCATCAGTAATGACTGAACTACTAGGAGTACTAATTGTTCCTGATATGAATTGAAGAAACATAACCTGTCCTCCGCTAGTTTGTGCCCAATTAAATACCAAAGGATAAAATTGACCAGCAGTTAATGACGGGCTTGTCCAAGTCATAGGAGATATATTTACAGATGACGAGTTACTAGCTATATGTGTATAATTAACAGCTTTTGTATAGTTCGATTCAGTTAATCCACTTTTAAAAGTCGAAATTGACATTCCTGCGGTTGTACCGAACCAAAAAACAGTACAATCATCATTTGATGCATATGTAGCATAAACTGCACTTTTATTTGTGCTAGCATTTCCAAGAATAAATGTATATATACCAGTAACAGCAGGTTTAAAATATCCATAAAATGTAATTGCAGAACTACTACCATTATATCCAGCACCTAAAAAAGTAGAATAATTATCAGCAATTTGAGTTGCATATCCGGTCTGTACCAAATTGGTAGAATTCACAAAAAAAGATAGACAATTACTTATACCAGGACTAGTATTTTTACCAGTACTATTAGAATCCATACCAAAAGTTATTGTAGTATTATTTGGATTATTATATGATTTATATGTTAATCCACTAATCTTTGAATTCCCCCCCTCTAATAGAAATATTATGCATAGATGAAAATGAACTAAATGCCATTATATTCTATCATTAGAAAAAATATTATATAAGCAAATCCAAAACAACAGGATAATGGTCAGAATTAAATGTACCACAATATTCAGGATACCCTTGATATATAAATTGCCCTACAATTTTCTCCTTAAGTAATGGAGTAACTAAAATATGATCAATCATGGAGAACTCATTCGCTGTAGAATTACAATTTTTATTCTGATCCCACCAATCCGAGAACCTTTTTGGTTGGGGAATTTTCTCGGCAATATTAAATAGTTCGTATTTTCCTGTTAATAACCCCGATTTTCCCTTTAAAATATCGAGAACCTGGGAAAGGGGGTGATTATTATTTGCATCGAGAACTTCAGCATCAAAATCATTAAAATCACCTAACATAATAACTTCTACTCCATTATCAATATATTTTGCTATAACATTTTGTAAAATCTGTGCCTGTGCTTCGCGTTCAGCACAACGTTGCCTATCTGTTGGAAAGGCGATTAAATGTGCACCAATCATAGCTAAATGTATTCCATTTATTTGAAACTCCGTAATATAATGTTTACTTACACCAGTATCGCTTTTTGCTCCGGTATAACCACAATTGGAACCAGATATAGGATAAGATACCCGCTCTTCTGTTCTATAAAGATTTAATTCGGGGTCGACTATAGTTAACATTCCCATATTTTGTCCTGTACTAGTATCCTTTCCTTTCACCATATATGGTTTGTAGTTAGCGGATTGGATTTCTTTAGTAAGCTGGGTTAGTTCATCACATCCCTCGACTTCACATAAATTCAAAATATCCGGTTTTAATTCCTGAATAACTTTAGAAACATAATTAAGATGTGTTTGTGCGTCTTGTTCAGTTTTCCATGAACATCCATTACCTGGACAATCAGATGCTCCAAAATGATCGATAAATAGCCATTCTACATTATATTGGACTATTCGTAATTTAGATTTATCTTTACGCATATCTAATTTAGTATTTATGGTAGGACAATAGGATTCCATTTTTACAGCTACTAAATATAAAATAAAAAACAGAACTTTTAATAAAAACATGTATTATAACATAACCATACAATAAAATCTTTGTTAATTATATAGATGCCTGCCTTTAAACCACCTTGTAAAGGAAGAGGAAAGAGAACTTGTAAAAGTGCTCCTAAAAGCTGCAAGAAAACCAGAAAGAATGTACGAAAGTCATACTGCAGAAAGAGCCATAATTCCAGAAAACATAGGTAAACTAATTTATAGATTATATAATATTATGTAATAGTATATAATGGCATCTGTTCCACCATCTGATTTAGTTATAAATGGACTTGATTTAACTACTGTTTTTGCGAGGTATATCAGTGGTCCAAAAGCTAGTCCTACAGGAATCTTTATAAATGGACAAGATCTATGTAATATTTTCGCTCCATACCAGATTGGTGCAAAAGCCAATCCTACCGGAATTTATGTTGGGGGGGGGTCTACTGACCTTTGTAATATT
>Ga0214921_10002945_pt1 | contig 26886 bp, 26 predicted proteins | sample LL1505_MetaG_FD_177992 | JGI IMG/M metagenome (GOLD analysis project Ga0214921, IMG submission 177992) | Freshwater microbial communities from Lake Lanier, Atlanta, Georgia, United States - LL-1505 | ecosystem: Environmental > Aquatic > Freshwater > Lake | place: USA: Georgia | collected... | reverse complement strand
GATTGGAAAACTCGCGTTGTTGTCGGCCGAATCGCGCAACTCTCGCGGATCTTCGTCGGCAGTGCGGGGCGGTGGTGCACGACGCGGACCGACTTCCGCTTCATTGGTATCGACGTCGCCGGACGTTTGCGCAGCAGCCGCGGGCGCCGTCTTGGCGGCGGACCGAACCTCTTCCGGTGGCTCCGCGTTCTGCGCGATGGCGCGCACGCCGAGCGTGGACACCATCCACGCCAGCGTCGCGATCACGACCAAAGAAATCAACCATTTTGCGATCGGCATTCGTTCATTCCGCATATCGAGCCACCCGGAAACCGATCTCCTGCGTCGCCACCTCGGCACCGTCGCGCCAGGCTGCACGCAATTCGGCATACGTCGCCGTACGCCAACTGCTGCCCTTGATCACGTGCCGCGACCCGCTCGCCGGACCCAGGTAATCGGTCGACGAGCTTGGCGTGTCATACGAGGCATAGAAGTCTTGCACCCACTCGGTGACGTTGCCGACCATATCCTGCAAACCCAACGCATTGGGCGCGAACTTCCCGACCGGCGCGACGGCAGGATAGTCGTCCTGCCAGGCTTCGAGCACCGTCGGCAACGAAGTCGCCGCTTCGCCGCCGGCGAGATTCGCGCTGCCGGCGGGCGGTGGCAAGGTGTCACCCCAATCGTAACGCTTGGTCTTGCGTTCGGCCCCCGCATAGCGCGCGGCGAGCTCCCATTCACCCTCGGTCGGCAAACGATAGCCGCTCGTCACCGGTTGTCGCAGCACCCATTGTCCATCGCGTTGCTCGTAGGCCGGCGGCAGACCCTCACGCTCGGAGAGCCAGTTGCAAAACGTCACCGCGTCCGCCCACGTCACACCGGTCACCGGCATCGCGTCCAGATCAATCGAACGTTTGTCGACGAACCCGGAGGCATGACTGTCGCGAAACTTGCGAAACTGGCCATTCGTGATTTCACGCGTGGCGATGTAGACCGGTCGCGCAAAGGTGAGTACACGCGGCGTCTCGTTGGCGCGTCGACCCTGCTCGCGTCGCTCGCTGCCGAGTGCGAACGTGCCGCTCGGCAACAGGCGCAACGCGATGCCGAGCGGCGACTCCACTTGCGCGGCGGGCGCTTTCCAACCGGCAGGTTTGCCTTGCAGCGTCAGCTCGTAGTCGACCCGGCGCGCGGCGGCCGCAGACAGATCGATCGTCGTTTCAAAGTCTTGATAGCCGGGTGCCGATACCTTGAGCGTCTGCGCAATCGCCGGCAGCTCGATCTCCAACGGCGCCTTGCCACGTTCCAGGCCATCGATCTGCACGACGGCGCCGACCGGCTTGCCCTGCACCAAAAGTTTCACGGCGACCACGGGCAACTCGAGCGACCACGCGAGTTTTTGACCGGCGCCCGGCACGAGGTTGCGCACGATCGAACCGTAACCCGCACGCTCGACGGTGATCTCTTGCGGCAGTCCGGCCGGCAACGACAACACTTGCGGCGTGCGGCCGCGGAACGTCCCGGCGACCGAGACGTCCGCGCCGCTCGGCGAGGAGACGATGCGCAACGTCGCATCAGGTGCGCCGAGCGTCAGCGGTCCGATCGAGAGCGTCTGCCCACCTTTGAGCAGCACGGCGCCCTGCCAGACTTTGGCACCGGGCGCCCGAATCGTGAGCCGGCGCAAACCCGCAGGCGCGTCGACCGTCGCCGGCAAAGTCACGGGCGCTTGATCATCGACGGCCAGCGTCGCCTGCGAAGCATTCACCGACACGGCGATCTTGCCCCAGTGGCTTTGCATCACCACGCGCAACGACTCGTGCTCACCCGCCCCTTTGATCTGCAAGCGACGCGTGAGATCGAGATACCGCGGCGCGCGCAACGTCACCGTCCGCGTGCCCGTCGCGAGCGCAATCTCGCCCGGCGCGCGACCGACTTGCACCCCATCGACGAACACCGTTGCCGCGATGCCGCCGGTGTCGATGGACAAACGTCCCGGCAGTGGTTGCAAACGCACGCGCAAGATCTCGATACCACCCTGCCCGATTCGCACCGTCTGTTGACTCGATTCGTAACCCTCGCGTGACACGCGAAGGGTGCGCATCCCAGGCATGGCATACAGAACGTTGCCGGCATGCCATGAGATGCCGCTCGCGTGTACGCGCGCATCGACGGGATCGACGTCCACGGCGATGCGATGCATGCCGAGCGTGACGAGCGCCACCAACAGCGTCAGTGCAATGGCGATGATCCAGCCGACTCGAAAATTTTTGACGGGGCGCTGACTGGGAAAGGGCTGCGCGTCGACCTCACCGAGATCGGCGGGGACGATTTCCTCGGTCGCGACGTCGTCGTCACCCAGCGCCGTCAATGCCCGCACCGGCTCGATGGTCGCGTTGCTTGCCGAGTGCGTCACCACGATCGACGGCTCGAGCCCGACGTCACGCAATTGCACGCGCGCCGAACCCAGAAAGATCACGTCGCCGAGCAGCAATTCGCGAAACGCACCGGGTGCCATCCAGCCGTTGTTGACGCGCACCGGGACGTCACCGTCGATGCGGATCCGCAATACATCTTCTTGGTGATCGATCGTGACGCGCTCGGCGTCCTTCGCGCCGGGGACCAGCACGTTGCAAAGCCGGTCGCCACCGATGCGTACCGGAAGATTGAGGGCGCGCTCACCGAAGGGTTCGTGAACGTGGATCATCCGGGGATCGCCTCCGTGCAACGCAACTCGATCACTGCCGAGTCGTCACCGGGCACCAATACGACTTCGCGCCTTACGTCGCGGAACCCTTCGCGCGTACCGAGCAACACGTAACGCCCAGGCTTGAGCGCAAGCTCGGTTTTCGACACGGCGCCGATCTCCCGCAATTTCTGGATGACGATCCGGGTCGCCCCGTCCGATTGGATGACGAGGCGCACCGGGCTGTCGTAGCGCTGCAATTGGGCGCGCAACGCACTCACCTGTGCACGCAGACGCGGCGCCTCGCCGATCACGGCTGCCGCTTTCGTGATCAAGGCATCCGCCTCGGCGCGCACCTCCGGCGCCGACAATCGTTCCGGTTTCGTCACCATCATCTCGAGCCGACGCGCGAGTTCCGCGCGCGGCCTCACCCGTATGGCCGACTCACGCGCGAACACCAAAGTCGGATCACGCGTCAGCAAAGATTCGTATTGCGCCAAAGCCTCCGCCCAGCGCTCGCCGCTCTCGAGTGCGAGCGCGTTGCGGCGCAGCGTGTCGAGATCGGTGCGCGCGCCGAGCGCGTCGAGCGCGATCAAACCTTCACGAACTTCGACGCCCTCGGGGCGCAGAACCTTGGCGCGCGCCAGAGCGGCACGCGCCTGCTGGGGCTGCCCGGCGCGCAATTGCCGCAGCGCCTCGCCGATCTCGCGCGCATAGCGATCCGAGCCGAGCAGGTCTCGCGCACGCGCTGCGCCGTTGCGCGCGAGCCGGTTTTCACCGTCGGCGCGCAACACCTGTTCAAACAACTGCAACGCGTGCAGAGCGTCTTCATTCAACAACGCGGCCTCGGCGTCGGCGAGTCGGTCGAGCACGGGAGCCAATTTCGCGATTCGTGCCAAAGCCTTTGCCGCTTCGGCATTGCCCGGATCGATTTGCGCGGCGAGCTCGTACGCACTTTTGGCTCGATCGAGTGCGGACTCCTCGAGCGCGCGCGCCGCCGACGACAGCTGCGCATCCCGCGCCGGAACGCGCTCCGCCTCCACCCGCCCGAGTCGTTGCTGCGCGACCGTCATTCGTTCGATCGCAAGCTCGTATTCACCGGCACGCTCGGCCGCATAGGCGCTTTCACCAAGCGCTTTGGCCGCGCCGAACGCCGCACCACCCCACACGCCCGCCGCGCGCTGCTCGAGCGCTTGCAGCGTGGTCTCGAATTGCTTGCGCGCGTCTCCGAAACGCCGTCGTTGTTCGTCTGCCGATGCCGCCGACAACAACGCACGTGCGGTATCGGGCGACACGCCGTCCGACCGCGCTGTCTGACCGACGGTGGTGGTACCGATCGCAAACTTCGGCAACCAAAGAAATACGGCGGCCAGCGCCGCGAGCAATGCGCCGGCACCGAACCACACGTGCCAGCTGCCGCGAGGACGCATCGCGTCATGGCTACGCAGGGCGTCGAGATCAGCGGGCACGATGCGATCCAGCAATGCGGCTCCATCGACGTCGTGGGCGCTCAAGTCCACCGCCCGCAACGCCTGCAACACCGCACCCATATCCCGTGGTCGGTCACCCGGCTCCTGCGCCAGCGCCTGCCGCAGCAGCTCGAGCAGCGCAGCGGGTACGGGATGCGGGAACGCGCCCTCCTGCAAGTCTGCCGCATCGAGACGCTCATGCGGATATGCGGGCGGATAGCCACGCAGCAGCTCGTACGCGAGCGCACCGAATCCGTAGACGTCGTCGGCGACGGACGGCGGCGCGCCGGACGCCTGTTGCGGCGACGTCGAATAACGCGCGTGCGCAGCCTCTGCAGGCGCGACACCGTCCAGCGAGGCGACGCCGAAGTCGGTCAGCAATGCGCGACCACGAAAGTCCAGCAGCACGTTGCCGGGTTTGAGATCACGATGGATCACGCCCTGCCGATGAGCGGCGCTCAAGGCTTTGGCGACGTCGATCAACACCGACAAAACATGTGCGGCCGGCTTGCCGCGCAGCCGTGTGGCGTCGCCCGATGCCAGCTGCATCGGCAACACCCAGACTTCGTCGTCGTGCATCGGTGCATCCGTACGCACGACGCGAATATCTGGAACGGCCGCATGCAAGCGCGACGCAATCGCGTGTTCGCGTTGCAACGACAAGCATGCCGCATCGGACAATGCATTGCCGGCGACTACTTTCAGCGCGACCTGCACGCCGGAGCTTTCGTCGAGTGCGCGCCATACTTGAGCACCGGCATCGCCACCCAGATGCTCGATCAGCGCAAACCGCGCAAGCAGGCGCTTACCTTGTTCGAACACGGTCACGTTCTCAGGGTTGAACGGCAGGGTCGGCCGGACGTGCGTTTTCTTCCTGATAGATGCCCGCGAGCAGCTTGCGCCATTCGCGATAACGCTCCTCGGCCGTACCCGTGAGCTTCAAAGTACGACCCTCGACTTCGACCACCTGCGGCGTCGCCTCGTTCTGGAAGCTGGTGGCGAGTTCCTTCACCTCCTGCGCGGCGACTTTGGCATCGGAATATTTTTTGATGCCGGACATGACGGCAGCCACGCCGCCGACCGCGCCGGCGGTACGTGCGGCGCTTTCGAGTCGCTGGCAGGCGTAATCGGTCGGTGCGCAGTTGGCTTTCGCGAGAATGGCCGCGAGTACCGCCGCAGAACCCAGGATGGTGCGGGTGCGTGCTTGCGATTTGACCCGCTCTTCACGCTCGATCGCATCGCGACTGGTGCGTCGAAAACCGCCGTAAGAATCGAACAGTTTTTCGGAGAAGCCGCTGTTGTAGCCGTCGATGGTGTCGATCAGTGCGGCGTCACGATCACGAATCTTGTCGATGCGGGCCACCGCAGGGTCGTTCTCGGCAGGCAACCTGACCAGATGCGTCAGGCCATCGGCGCCGCGCGCGAGGTAGGCGGAAAACGTCTGTGGCGCGAGATCGGCCGCGAAGCGCAGCCGCGCGACTTGGCGCAGCTCGGCACGCTGCGTGGCGTCGAGTCTTTCGCGCGCCTGCAGCAAGTCGTTGGCGATCTGCGCGTAGACGTTCTGGAACGGATCGCGAGCCCGCAGCGAGGCGTCGGTCTTGTACGCGCCGACATCCGCTTCGCCGGAATATATTTTTTTGTTGATCCAGTTGCGACCGACCGCATCGCTCGCCGTGATCTCGAGCGAGAGACGCATGCCCGTGGATTCGACGATGCGCCCTGTGACCAGCAGGTCGACGAAACGTACCGTGCTGGGCACGACGCGTACGGCACCCCATTGACCGGAAGTCTCGAGCGTCGATTTAAGGCGCGTGGCGATCAAGCGCGTCTCGGCTTTTCTGACTTCCGGATAGATTCGTCGTTTGTCGAGCGCTTCGACGTCATCGGCGAGCGCTGCCGGAATGCCGGGATCGAATTCGTGAATCGCGACGTCGAGCAACTCGACTTCGGCAATCTGCGTTTTGGCCTGCACGGCATCGACCTTGGCCACCGGACGCACGTCGTTCACGACGCAGCCGGCCAGCAGCGCGAAGAGCGCCGCAAGCAATGGTGTCGCGCGACGGATCATCCACCGCCTCCCTTCGAGCCCTTTTTGTACTCGATGTATTCCTTCCACAATTTTTCTTTGAGTTCCGGATCGGTTTCCTGTTCAGCGGCACGCCGCAAGCGGCGGGCGACGATATCGTCGTCGTCTCCCGAGGGAATCCCGCGATCGGGCGCACCACCACCACCGCCGGTCGTCACGGCTCCCCGGTCACGACGATCACCTCCGCCGCGCCGCGTTTCGTTGCCCGCTTTGCCTTCCGCGCCGCGCGCACCGCGCTCGGAACGCAAATCGCCTTCGCGATCGCCGACATCTTTTCCCGTATCCGCGGTGCGCGAACCCGCGGTGGCGGCGGCACGCGCATCACGCTCGGCGGCGCTGCGTCGCTGCTCGTCACTCAAAGTTTTGTCGAACTCGCCCAAAGAATCATCAAGCCGGCGATCGAGTGTGCCGCGACGTTCTTCGGCGGTCGTTGCCGCGCCCGCGACATCGCCGGCCGTACCCGCTTCGGCACCGCCGGAGGCACTCGGGGTGGACATGTCCCCCGCGCCCGAAGTTCCCGCGCTGCCGGAACGCGACGGCATCGCATCACCACCGGGCGACGGCAGACCGCCCGACGTCGGTGCGGACGTGGGCGTACTCGGCGCAGGCAGACCGCCCGACGTCGTCGCGCAACCGCCCAACAATGAAATCAGCCCGGCCAACCACCAAGTCGATGCGCGCGTCATCCGCCACCTTTGAAGAATGCATGCAATTGATCCGAGAGCCGGTTGCAGGCCGTGCCTTCGACCCGCGCGATGAACGGCAACGGCACGATGGCGCCGACGATCGCCGATGTGCCGGTGACGTTCGTGCCGACGCTGCCGGCCGATTTCGCCTGCTTGAGGTCCCAGATCGTCGCCTCGAACGCCGACTCTTTTTCCCACCACCCGAAGCCGATGCATCCGGCCGCACCCGGTGCCACGCCGCAGGCAAGACTGCCGCCGCCGTCGGTACGGCGCGTTGCACCATTGAGCCAGACCACGTAGCGCACGCCGGTGCTGGAGACTTTTTCACTGACCCCCGGTTTGCCGAGCAGCTTGGTCACGCCCTCGGGCCGCGACGGCGCCGTGCCGGGCTCGAACCACGGAAACAATTGATCGACGAACGCATTGTTGTCGACGACGTCGACGGGGTTTTGATGGGTGCTCAAACCTTTGGCGACGCAATCCATGAAACCGTCCGCGGCCGCGGCTCCCTCGATCTGCGGCTTCGCGAGTATCACCACCGCCTCACCCTGCGCGACGGTCGTTTGCAGTTCGCGCGACTGCTCGACGCGCGCACTCATGCAGCCGCCGAGCAGCAGCAACGAGAGTACGATCAGAGGTGATGTCGAACGAACGCCCAACTGGAGTCTCCGCAAGCGCGCCGCACGCACGCCTCGCGGGCCGTGCCGGCTGACTCGACCAAGTTTACCGAACGACGGGCGACTGACTAGTCGCTTTTGGCCGGATCCGGGAATCGATCGAGGCGACGCAGTTCGGGGAAGACACGCAAATAGGTTGCCACGACCAGTAGACAGGCCACCCCACCGACCGTGACGGCCGCGACCGGCCCCCACCAACGGGCCGTGACCCCCGATTCGAATTCGCCGAGCTCGTTGGACGTGCCGATGAACATGGAGCTGACGGCGCTCACGCGACCGCGAATCGCATCGGGTGTCTCGAGCTGCACCAGCAAGTGGCGCACGAATACGCTCACCATGTCGCCGGTTCCGATCGCGAACAGAGCCAGCGCCGACAGCCAAAAACTCGTGGATTGCCCGAACACCACGGTCGCGGCGCCGAACACGGCCACACCGCCGAACATCCAGGTCCCGGCGTGGCGCGTGATGGGGCGGTACGCGAGCCACACGGCAACGAGTGCAGCGCCGACGCCGGGTGCGCTGCGCAACACACCGAGTCCGACCGGGCCCACGTGCAGGATGTCCGCTGCGAAAACGGGCAGCAACGCGGTCGCACCGCCGAACAGCACCGCGAACAAATCGAGCGAGATCGCGCCCAGCACGGGTTTGCGACGCAAGACGAAACGCAAGCCTTCGAAAAATTCCGTCAAGGTCGCCTCGCTGCGACCTTTGGCACGCACCGGACGAATGCTCCAGATCAGAAGCGTGACGATCGCCAACAACGCGAGCGCGACGGCATAGACGAGCAGCGCGCCGGAATGACCGATCACCGTTTCGCCAAAAGCGTACAACACGCCACCGACGGCGGGGCCCGCGATGGCGGCGCTTTGAAACAAGGTGCTGTTCAACGCGACCGCCGAGCCGAACACCTCGGGCGGCACCAGGTTGACGGTCATCGCCTGACCGCAGGGCATCCAGAACGCCCGTCCCGCGCCGAACAACGCCATGGCCACGAACACGGGCCAAATATCGCGACCGCCGGAGAGCGTGAAAGCCAGCAACACGAAAACGCAGCACGCCTCGACCAGATACGCGCCGACCATCACCAGACGACGATCCGCGCGATCCGCGACATGCCCACCGGGCATCACCAAAACGAGGAACGGCAGGAATTGCGCGAGACCGATCAGACCAAGGTCGAGCGGGTCGCCGGTGATCGCATACACCTGCCAGCCCACCGCAACGCCCAGCATCTGCCACGCGATGGTCGCGCAGAAGCGCGCGAGCGCGTAACGACGGAAGTCCTTGATCGCCAAAGCGGCACGAATGCCGGAAGAAACTGCCAAAGGACCGCCCCGATCGTGTACCCGAAGAGTCTCATCAGAACACCCGCCACACCGCCCTCGCAAGTTTCATCACCCGCCGACCCGCTGGTCGGCCGCAGACCCGTGCAGCCGTGCTTGGCAACCCCGCCCGGGTGTTAACGTGCCGCATCGCCGCGCATGAGGAAGTCCGCGATGTCCACCGATCAGATCACTCGACACTTTGCCACCATCGAGTCCGGACGCTGGGGAGCACGACAAGTGCACTATCGTCGTGTCGGCTCGGGCCCCGTCGTGATCTGCTTTCACCAATCACCCTTGAGCTCGCGCGACATGCTCGCGACCATGGAGCGCTGGAAGTCGCACTTCACCTGCATCGCACCGGATTCACCGGGTTTCGGTTTGTCGGACCCGCTCGGCGTCGCGAACGCGGAGATGCGCGACTTCGCCGACGCGGCGATCGAATTCATGGATACGATCGGCGTCGAACGAGCTGCGGTCTACGGCTTCCACACCGGCGCGATGATTTCGGCTGCGGTTGCCGCGGCATATCCCGAACGTATCGTGTGCGCGGCCGCCAATGGCTACGTGATGCTCAATGAAGACGAGCGTGCCGACATCGTCGCGCATTATCTGCCCGAACTGAAGCCGAGCTGGGACGGCGCTCATCTGACGTGGTTGTGGGCGCGCATGCGCGAGCAATTGATTTTCTTTCCGTGGTATCGCAAATCGCTCGCCGATCGCATGTATTTCGATTTGCCGCCACCCGATGCGCTGCACGCCGGCTTGCTCGATTTCATGCGCTCGGGCGATCACTACCGCGTCGGCTATCGCGCCGCCTTCACCATGCGCTCGGACCTCGCGTTGCGCGAAACCAAAGTGCCGATACTCGTCACCGCCGCGGCGACCGACGTGCTCGCGAACCAGTTGCCGCGCATCCGTCGGGCGGCTTCCTGCGTGACGGTGCAAATCGGTGGCGACACTCAAGACACGCTCGATCTGTGCCGCGACTACATCAAGCGTCACAAACCACCCAAAGCGCCTCGCATCGCCCCGACCAAACCCTTGCCCGGAAAACTTTGGAGCGATTACGTCACGCTGCCCAAAGGCCAGTTGCGCGTACGTCGCAACGACGATGCGCAAGGCCGACCCGTCATCGTGCAGCACGATGCGGCAGGATCGTCCGAAACCGTGCTCGCACTGGCCAGCGGCTTCATCGGCCACCGCCCCGTGATCGCCATCAACCTGCCCGGCCACGGCGAATCCGACAACGTGATGCCGCGCGGCAAGGTCACGGTGAACGCGTACGCGAAATCCCTCGATGCCGCGCTCGGCGCAATGGGCATCAAAGAGGCCGACTTCATCGGCGTATGGGGTGGCGGACTCGTCGGTCTCGAGCTCGCGAGCATCGCGCCGCGACGCATCCGTCAACTCGTCATGGCCGACGTGCTGTATCACGACGAGACGCTGCGCCAACAATTGCGCAAGCACTACACTCCCGACATTCGTCCGAACTGGTATGGCGGACATCTGCTCGAAGCCTGGTACCTGATGCGCGACCAGGGTCTCTTCTGGCCATGGTATGAACAAAATCGCAAAGGCGCGCTGCGCAAAGAACCGCACGTGGATCCGGTGATGATCCAGCAACGGGTGTTCGAATTGTTCCGCTCGGAAGGGATGTGGCGTCACGCGTATCAAGCGCACTTCAGCTACCCGCTCGCGCGGCGACTTTCGCAAAGCAAAGTGCCGCTCATGTTCGCGGCGCCGCTCTGGGATCCTCAGTACGAAGCCTCGCAAGCCGCAGCGCGCGATTTCCCCCGCGCACCGTTCGTCGAGCTGCCCGACGAACCATCGCGCTGGGCACGCACGCTGCTCCCTCTTTTGAACGGAGAACGCTGATCATGTCGTGGACTTCACTGCGCAAGACGATCGTGCCAGTTCTCACCCTCGTCGCGCTCGCGTCGCCGACCTTCGCAACGGCGCAAACGGCACTGCCGCCACAGATCGAAGGACACGAACTCACGCAGATCGGCCCGGGTTACTACACGTTCCGCAACAAGGGACTGCGCAACGTCTTTCTCGTCACCAGCGCCGGCGTCATCGCCACCGATCCGATCGAACCCGAAACGGCACGCCTGATGCGCGAAGAGATTCGCAAGATCACGCCGCTGCCGGTCAAATACGTGGTCTACAGCCATCAGCATTGGGATCACGTGCGTGGCGGCCGCATCTTCAAAGACGAGGGCGCGATCTTCGTCTCGCACGAAAACTGCGTGCCCCACTTTCGCGACCTGCCCGACCCCGAGATCGTCATGCCCGACCAGACCTTTTCGGGCGATCGATATTTCTTGAAGCTCGGCGAGCGCACGCTGAAGCTGCGGTATCTCGGCACGAATCACGGCGACTGCCTCATCGTCATGACGCCGGACCACGTCAACGTGCCGTTCATCGTCGACCTCGCCACGGCGGGAGGCATGCCCTTGCCGTTCATCGCCGATTATTCACTGCACAACTGGGTGCGCAGCCTGCGCGAACTCGAAAGCTGGGACTTCGAGCAATACGTCGGTGGTCACGGCGTTGCACTCGCGCCAAAGAATCGAATCGCCGAACGACGCGAATACATCGAAGCACTGCTCATCGAAACCAAACGCGAACTCGATGCCGGTACGCCGCTCGCGAACATTCCCGACGCCGTCGCGGCGCGCCTGCAAGGTCGCTTCGCGCACCTGCGCGGCTTCAACGGCATCGTGCGCGACAACGTACGCCGCACGATCACCTATTACGGGATGGGCTGGTGAAGCGGTTGTGCGTGTTCTGCGGCGCCAACGTGGGCCGCAAGCCGGCCTACCGCGACGCGGCAGTCGCGCTCGGCGAGGAACTCGCGGCGCGGGACATCGGCCTCGTATACGGCGGGGCGTCGGTAGGACTCATGGGCGTCGTCGCCGATGCGGCGCGTGCACGCGGCGCCGAGGTGATCGGCGTGATTCCGCAAGCGCTGGTCGCGCGCGAGCTGGCGCACGGCGGGTTGCGCGACCTGCGCGTCGTCGGTTCGATGCATGAACGCAAAGCGACCATGGCCGAGTTGTCGGACGGCTTCATCGCGTTGCCCGGCGGCATCGGCACGCTCGAAGAATTGTTCGAAGTCTGGACCTGGAGTCATCTCGGATTGCACGCCAAGCCCTGCGCCTTGCTCGACGTCGCGGGCTTCTATTCGGGTTTGGCGAGCTTCCTCGATCACGTGCACGCCGAAGAATTCCTGCGCCCGGGCGTTCGTGAAATGCTGCTCGTCGAACGCGAACCCGGTCCATTGATCGACGCCATGCACGCCTGGCGCGCACCGCCCACACCGCAATATCTCACCCGCGCGCAAACCTGAGAGGCTGCGCGCAGCGGATCAAAGATGCTGGTTGATTTCCGAATAGACGCCATTCGGATCGAACATCGACATCGAGCGCAGGTGAATCACGCTCTGGCCGTCGTGCGACGGCACGGTCCAGTCGGTCGGTGGCATCGAAATCGTGGCGCCCGCGGCGACCGCACGCGCATGCACGGCGCGTACGTCGTCACACTGCACGACCAGAATCGCCTCGCCCATTCGCACCTTCGTGCGCTGCGAGGGAACAGCCGTATCGAACGGCGCGTTCACGTATTGCAAAAAGCCCACCATGCCGATGCGCGGATCGTCGGCTTTGAGCAGCACCAATTCGACCGGTTCATCCGCCGGCCCCACGGGCGGAAAGCCCGCTTTGGCGATCAGCGAGTGATCGTAGAAGCGCGTCCAGCCGAAGACGGTTTCATAGAACGCAGCGGCACGCCGCGCGTCCGGAACGATGAAAGTCGTACGTCGCAAAATCGAAGACATGATCAGTTCTCCCTGGGACGCATTGCGCGCCGTTCTGCATTCCATTCGCGCCAGACCGTCATGATCACCGCCAGCACCACCGGCCCGATGAACAAGCCGACGAGGCCGAATGCGGCCAAACCACCCAGCACGCCGAACAACACCAACAAAAACGGAATCTGAGTTGCGCCGCTGATGACGAGCGGTCGAACCACGTTGTCGATCCAGCTCACCGCCGTCGCACCCCAGATGAACAAGCCTGCTGCCGCGACGGGGTCGCCGTTCAAGAACAGCCACAAACTGGCACCACTCCACATGAAAGGAATGGCGAACGGGATCAAACCGACCAGGAACGTCAACGCTGCGAACAAGACGGGCGCGGGCAGGCCCGCCACCCAGTAACCGAGCCCCGCGAGCGTGGCCTGAGCGAGCGCGGCGAGCACGAGCCCGTACACGACCGCTTTGACCGTACCGCCGACGGCCGAAAGATAGTGTTCCACGCGTACTTCGCCAAAGAAACGCTGCAAGGCATGATTGACCTGCACGGTTACCTCGTCGCCATCGCGATACATGAAGAACAAGGAGATCAAGGCCAACACCAGCTTCGTGATGTTGCGACCGACGCCACCGAACACCGCCGTCAACTGCCCCGAGGACTGATCGAAAAAGGACTTCACGGCCAGATCGATCGAGCCGGGATCGCGCGCGATCTGCTCCAGCCAGCTCTGCAATTTCGGACCGACCAAGGGCAGGTTGCGAACATAGTCCGGCAGCACGACATTCGCCAGCGCAGGTCCGAGTTCACGATAGAAGGGCAGCGCTTCGGTCTTGATCAGAATGGCCAACCAAAACAACGGCAAGATGATCGCCGCGCTGAGCAGCAAGGTCATGACGAGCGCCGCGGGCACGCGACGTCCGCCGAACTGGCGCACCAGCCATTCGTGCACGGGCCAGGTGACGTACGCAAGTATGCCGGCCCAGATCACCGGTACGATGAAGGGCTGCAGCACCTGGAAGGCGAGCAACACCAACACCGCCACCAGTGCCACGACCGTCAGTCTGCGCAACCACTGCGCCATCAACAGTTCTTCGCTCACTTGCGATCCTCACCGGTTACCACCACGAACAACAACAAACACGACTCCGACCAGCGATTCACCCACGTGTGCAAATTCCCGCCTTGCACCAACGTATCGCCGGCTTCCAGAACGATCTCGCGATCCGGCAAGACGAAGGCGATGCGTCCGGCGAGAATCGCCATGTAGTCGAGCGTCTGATTGCGGTGCATCGGGATAGCGGGAGCGCGTTCGCCACCGGGGATCTCGGCCACGTAGAAGCTGGTGCCGGAGAATCCTTCGCGATAGGCGTTTGCGGCCGTTGCGCCCGCGTCGACCGTCAATGGCAACGACACCGGCAGGCCGGAAGATTCCCACAATCGCGAAATCCGCGTGCCGTTGAGCTCAAAGGCATTGGCGGGCTCACCATCGGCGATCACCCGCGGTCGACCTTCGGCATCCACGCTCGTGACCACTCGACGCAATCGCCGCCAACGATCACGAATCACGGGGGCTGCCGCGGCCGGGGTTGCGGCAATGGCGCTTGCGGCGCACAACAACGCGCGGCGGGACAAGGCGGCGCAACGACTCACGGGGCGACTCCGTGCCGGTGTACGGCATGAGAACGAAGCGTGCATTCTCGCAGGGATTCGTGACAACGTCATACAATGCCGGACATGAATCGCCGACCGCTGCTCGCCCGCATCCGCTTTTCGGTCCTGACCGTTATCTTTGGAACGCTGCTCGGCGCGTTGCCGGCGCTTGCTGCCGACGCAAATCCTCCGATGCGCGCCAGCGCACCGGCCGCCACGCCCCTGTCGGCGCCGGCTTTCAAAGAGGTGTTGGCCAAGCAACGCGGCAAAGTCGTGTTGCTGAATTTGTGGGGCACGTGGTGCGTGCCCTGCCTGCGCGAAATTCCCGATCTGGTCGCCGTCGAAAACGAACTCGGTCCACGCGGCATGGTACTGCTCGGCGTGGCGATGGACGAAGCGGCGACGCTGCAATCGACGGTCGAGCCGTTCCGCCTGAAGTTTTTCCCGCAATTCCGCACTTGGGTGCGCGGCGAGCCGGACATGGATACGTTGGTGAGCGTCGTCGATCCCGCCTGGAACGAAATCCTGCCCACGAGCTATCTCATCGACCGCAACGGCAAAGTGATCAAAAAAATACAGGGCAAGAAGACGCGCGAAGAATTTCGTGCGCTGGTCGACGCAGCGCTCTGATTCAGTCTTTCGACCAGGCCACGATGGACGCGGCGACGGCTGCCGGATCTTCGTGGTGCATCATGTGACCGAGCCCGGCGAGCGTGACGAGCGTCGTTGCCGGAAAAGCGCTCGCCAACGAAGCGGCATCACCATCGGCCTGCAAGCGCTGCAGATATTCCGACTCCGCAGCCAGCACCAGCAAGGCAGGCGCCGTCACTCGACGCCAGCACGCCTCGGCTTCTTCGCGCCGATACAGCGTGGGGTTGACCAGACGGTGCCAGGGATCAAAACGCAACTCCACCGCACCGTCGTCGCCATCGCGCGTCCAGGCACGCGCGATGAAGCTCGCCCGCTCGGACGTCAGACGCGCATTGCGTTGCCGCAACTTGCCCGCCAGCGCTTCGACCGATGCGTAGCGGCCTTCGCGCGGCGGCAGACGCAATTGCTGCAACCATTCGGCATAGCGTTGCGGCGCTTGCGTGGCGGGGGTGCGTCGCAGCCCGAAGCCCTCGAGCGAAATCAGCCGCTCGACGCGCTCGGGGCGGATACCGGCGTACATGCTCACCACGTTGCCGCCCAGGCTGTGCCCGAGCAGACGCACCGGGTTTGCCGGCTCGAGCAACTCGAGCAGCGCATCGAGATCGGCAAAGTAATCGGGGAACCAGTAGGGCTGCGCCATACCTTCGCTCGCGCCGAAGCCGCGCAAGTCGGGCGCGATGAAGCGCCAATCGCGCGGCAACGCGTCGACCAGAAACTGGAAGGTGGCCGCGCAGTCTTGAAAGCCGTGCAGCAAAAACCACGTTTGCGCCGCATCGTGCTCGGGACCCCAGTGCAAGACGTGCTGGCGCAGGCCGCGCAGCGTCACGAACGTCGAACGCGGCGTTACCTCGGCGCGATACATCAGGTACCGAGAAACATCCGGTAGGCGGGATTGTTCGTCTCGTCGGTCCACGGATACTGGAGTTCGGTCAAATGCGCCGAAAACGCCGCGTGACTTGCGGCCGGCACCTGGATGCCGACGAGCACGCGACCGTAATCCGAGCCGTGATTGCGGTAGTGGAACAACGAGATGTTCCAACGACCGCCGACGGCCTCTAGAAAGCGCGCCAATGCACCCGGTCGTTCCGGAAACTCGAAACGCAACAGCAATTCGTCACTCAAGCCTCGCGCATGACCACCGACCATGTAACGCACGTGCAGTTTCGACAACTCGTTGTCGGTCATGTCGACGACCGGGTAGCCCGCGGTACGCAAGGCGGAAATCACCGCCTCGCGATCGGCCACGCCGTCGTTGAGCGCAAAGCCCACGAAAATCCGCGCCACGGTGCCGGCCTCGTAGCGGTAATTGAATTCGGTGACGGCTCGGCGTCCGAGCACGCTGCAAAAACGCAGGAAGCTGCCCGGCTGTTCCGGAATCTCGACGGCCAGCAACGCCTCGCGGTGTGCGCCGATCTCGGCGCGCTCGGCCACGTGCCGCAAGCGATCGAAATTCATGTTCGCGCCGCAGTTGATGGCGACGAATCGACGTCCGCTGCACGCTTCACGCGCCACGTATTTTTTGATCGCGGCCACGGCGAGTGCGCCCGCCGGCTCGACGATCGAACGCGTGTCTTCGAAGATATCCTGGATGCCGGCGCACATCTCGTCCGTCGTCACGAGCATCATTTCGTCGACGCAGGTGCTCGCGATCCGGAAAGTCTCTTCGCCGACGCGACGCACGGCGACACCATCGGCGAACATCCCGACCCGATCGAGCGCGACGCGATGGCCTTTCTGCAACGAATCGTGCATCGCCGTCGAGTCGGCGGCATTCACGCCGATGATGCGGATCTGCGGATGCAGATATTTGAGGTAGACCGCGATGCCGGCGATCAAGCCGCCGCCGCCCACCGGCACGAAGACCGCATCCACGTCGCCTTTGGTTTGTTGAGCGATTTCCAGACCGATGGTGCCTTGGCCCGCGATCACGTCCGGATCGTCGAAAGGATGCACGAACACCAGGTTGCGCTCGCCGGCGAGTCGCGTGGCGTACTCGAACGCGCTGTCGTAGTCGTCGCCGTGCAGAATCGCTTCGCCGCCGAGATCGATGACCGCTTTAACTTTGATGCGCGGCGTCGTTTGCGGCATGACGATCACCGCCGGGATGCCGCGACGCCCCGCCGCGAGCGCAACGCCTTGCGCGTGATTGCCGGCCGACGCGCAAATCACGCCGCGCGCGGCTGCTTCATCGGACAGATTCGCGATCTTGTTGTACGCGCCACGGAGTTTGAACGAGAACACCGGCTGCAGGTCTTCGCGCTTGAGCAACACCGTGTTGCCCAAGCGGCGCGACAGGCGCCGCGCTTCTTCGAGCGGCGACTCGATCGCCACGTCGTGCACGCGCGCGCGCAGGATCCGTTCGATGTATTGCGGTGGCGCCATCATGAGTTCCGCGGCGCCCGCAGCGTCAGGCGTCTGGCGTGGCCTTCACGGTGTCGCGTGCAAACGCACCGAACACGCGTTGCACGAAGGCGTCGCGCTCGGCCTTCGATCGGGCTTGCATCGCTTCGGAAGGTACGTACTGCTCGATCAACTCCGGCGTCACCACGCCTTTTTCGGCAAGCAGTGCCTCGATGATGCGCGTGCGTTCTTTCTGCACCCACAACTCGGCACCGAGTTCGAGCGTCACCGCGATCAGATTGTCGATCGCCGGGTTGTCGAAGAACGCGGGCTCCGGCGCCGGAACGGGGACGGCGGATTTTCGGTTGTCGCTCATGGTTCGTCTAGCATAGCGAACGGCGGCACCGCAGAATACCCGCCCCGCGGCGACCGCGAGCTTCGATGCGCAACGTTTGGCTACTCACCCTCGCCCAGGCATTCGCGGCCTGCGGCACCATCATGCTCGTGACCTTCGGCGGCATCGTCGGCACGGAGCTCGCGCCCAGCGCCGTCCTGGCGACGCTGCCGGTTTCGATTTCGATCTTCGGCGTCGCCTCGACCTCGCTCCCGGCGGCGCTGTTGATGCAGCGCATCGGCCGCAAAAGAGCCTTCGTGGGCAGCGCCTTGATCGCCGCCCTCGCGGCGCTCGGCATGGCCGCGAGCATCGCGCTGCATAATTTTTGGACCTTCTGCGCCTCGGCCTATTTCATCGGCGCCAACATGGCCTTCGTGCAGCAATATCGATTCGCAGCCGTCGAGTTCGTCGCGCCAGCGCTCGCCGGGCGCGCGGTGTCGACCGTGATGCTCGGTACGCTGGCCGCCGCGCTGGTCGGGCCGTTCCTCGGTCAGACCGTCGCACATGTCGGCGACTGGCCGGAGTTTACGGCCACCTACGTCGCGCTGTCGGCGCTCTGCGTGACGGCATCATTGATCCTCACTCGTCTGCCCGACGTGGTGCCGCCGCCGCGCAGTGACTCGCCGGCCGAAGGTCGATCGCTCTCGACATTGCTGCGCGTGCCGGATTTTCGTCTCGCGGTGTTGTGCGGCCTCGCTTCATATGCCGTGATGAGTTTCATCATGACGGCAACGCCGCTCAGCATGCACGTGCATGACGGCTTCGCGACCGCGGATACCACGCGCGTCATCACCGCACATCTGCTCGGCATGTACCTGCCCTCGCTCGCCGCACCACTGCTCGTACGCGTGCTCGGCGTCAGAGCGATGATGTTGCTCGGCGTCGCCGCGAATCTGGCATGCGTCGCCATCAGCGCCATGTTGGGACACGCGTTCGTCCATTACTTCGTCGGCCTCGTGCTGCTCGGGCTCGGCTGGAATCTGATGTTCGTCGCGGCGACGACGTTGTTGACGTCGACCTACACGCCGCAAGAACGCTTTCGTGCGCAAGGCTTCAATGATCTCGTCGTGTTCGGCTCGCAAGCGACCGCGTCGTTGCTCGCCGGCACGGCGATCGAAACGCTGGGCTGGGAGTCGCTGAACATCGCAACCCTGCCGTTGCTCGCACTCGTCATTTGGGCCATAGTCAGTCGCTCGTTTTCGAAGTTTTCATCGGGGGAAGCATGAAACTCTACGGATCACTCGTCTCGCCTTACGTCGCACGCGCCGTGTTCGCCGCACGCCTGAAGGGCTTGTCACTCGAAGCTCAAACCCCGCCCGGCGGCGGTATCAAGTCGCCCGAATTCCTCGCGCTGAATCCGCTCGGAAAAATGCCTGCTCTCGAAGACGCGGGACGCGTCGTTCCGGAATCCATGGTCATTCTGGATTTTTTGGAAGATGCCCATCCGCAACCCGCGCTGTTGCCCGCCAAGCCCATGGATCGCGCGCAAGCGCGCCTGCTCGGTCGCATCGTCGATCTCTACATCATGAATCAGCTCGGCGTGTTCTTCCGCAACATGAACCCGGCCAGTCGCAACGACACCGACATCGAAGCGGCCAAGGCGGCGTTGCACAAGAGCATCGGTCAACTCGAACACTTCATGGGCGACGGTCGCTATGCCGTGGGCGAAGAACTCGGCTACGGTGACGTTGCCATCTTTCCCTGCCTGATGATGACCCAGAGCGTGGTCGCGAACTTCGGCATCACCGATCTCTACGCCGGCCACAAGCGATTGACGCGCTGGTGGCAGCAGATGCAGGCCGATCCGCGTACCGCCGCATTCGTGACCGAATACCAGGCGGCCATCACCGCATTCCTCTCGCGTCGCTGATGAAAGCGTACGGCTGGAACGTCGCCGAATTCGGCGGCCCGGAAACCATGCAATGGTGCGAAATGCCATTGCCCGTCCCCGGTCGCGGGCAGTTGCGCGTGCGCGTGCATGCCTCGGGCATCAACTTCGCCGAGACTCGAATGCGCGCCGGGACATATTCCGGTCAGGAACTCCCCTTCGTGATGGGCATGGAATCGGCAGGCGTCGTCGAAGCCGTCGGCGAGGGCGTCAAAGATTTCGCGGTCGGAGACCGTGTCTTCGGTCGCGCGCGCGGCTCGCATGCGACGCACGTGCTGTTCGATGCCCTGCACACCCTGCCGCTGCCCGACTCGCTCGATTTCGTGCAGGGCGCCGCCATTCCGGTCGGCTGGTTGACCGCGTGGCACGCGTTGGTCACCGTCGGCCGCGCACGTACCGGCGAGCGCGTGCTCATCGAAGCGATCGCCAGCAGCGTCGGCAGCGCCGCGTTGCAAATCGCCAAGTGGCAAGGCTGCTGGGTCGCCGGCACGGCCAGCCGCGACGACAAATGCGCGCGTTCACGCGCCTCGGGAGCCGACGCAGCCTACAACTACAAAACCGCGCAGCTCGCCGAAGAAATCATGCGCGACACCGCAGGCCATGGCATCGACGTCGGCCTCATGACCATCGGCGAAGAAACGGCGGCTTCGCTGTTCGACTCGATGGCCTACGAGGGCCGTATCGTGATGTACGGCAGCACGGGCGGCAGACAGGTGTGCTTCAACCTCAATATCGGTACGCGGAATCTGCAATTGCTGGCGATGAGCATCTCGACCAGCGCGCGCTTCGTGCCGGAAACCATGCGCAGCTTCAGAGAAGTGGCCGTGCCGGGATTTGCAAACGGTACGTTCAAAGCCGTCATCGACAAAACGCTGCCGATGAGCGCGCTCGTCGAGGCGCACGCGATGGTCGATTCACGCACGCATTACGGCAAGATCGTACTCGTCAACGATTTCTAGAACGCGATCACGACTTTGCCGTCGCGATCGCTGCCGGTGCACGCGGCACGATCGCAGGCTTCGAGTATGCGCTCGAGCGGATAGACGCCGGCGATCTTGGCCACGAGTTCGCCGCGCGACATGAGATCGGCGAGCCGCGCGTACATCGCGCGCACGCCCTCGGGGGTGCGTCGCGTGGCGAATTGCCGCGCGAAGCTCACGCCGACCAAACGAATGTCTTGTCTGAACATGAGATAGAAATCGAGTTCACAGCGCTGGCTCGTCATCGATCCGTAACTGGCCACGATACTGCCGGGCGCGAGACACTCGGCGATGCGCTGCGTTGCAGGCCCTGCGACGGCATCGATGCCGAGTTTGATCGGCGCACCCTGCACGACCTCGCGTGCCCGTGCCGCCAGATCGGGGCCGTCGACCAGCACCACGTCGCCACCCAACTCGCGCAGTTCGTCGACCATCTCGGCGCGCCGCACGACGTTGACGGTGCGCACGCCTTTCAAGCGCGCAAGCCGGATGAGATAGCGGCCGCAACTCGAATTGGCGGCGTTCTGGATCAACCAGTCGCCTCGCTGCAAATCGGCAAAATCTTCGAGCAACACCTCGGCGGTCGGACCGTTGACCGTGAGCAGACTCAACTGGATCGCATCACCTTCGGGCGCCGGCATGCAGGCGGCGGCTTTGCAGCGCACTTCTTCGCGAAACGTTCCGCTGGCGAGCGCCGGGAACACGCGGTCACCGACCTTGAGGTGACGCACGGCGCTGCCGACGCGCAGGACGTGGCCGATGCCCTCGAAGCCAGGCGTACGCGGCACCGGAAAGCGAAACGGCTCGACGCCCTGGATCGTGCGCAGGTCGGCGATGTGCATCGCGGCCGCCTCCATGCGCACGACGACCTCATCGTCGGCCGGCTGCTCGGCAGGCAACTCCACCACGCGCAAGACGTCTACCGGGGAACCATAGCTCGACTGTACGGCGGCGCGCGGCATATTCAGATGACTCCGCGCTCGACCATGCGCGCAATCGCATCGGCCTGACGCTGCTGGAAATAACTGCGATCGGGAATCACGAGCGTGCCGCCTTGCAACAAACCGTTGCGGCGACGCAGATCGGCATTCGCGAACGAGTCCGCGAACATCTCGAGTGCCTGACGCGACAACATGTTCGACATCGCCGGGCGACGACGGTAGGCACGCAATCCGGCCATATCCAAAAATGCATTGGCTACCGACGACTCACCGACGCCGGCGAGAATCATCTGATTGCCGTGATAGTCGAGGATGTCGGAAAACCCGTTGCTGGAATCGACCGGCACGTCGATCCCGCGCAGTTCGGCGTTGTTGGCCGACACGACGTAAGCGAGATTTTCGAGCGCACGCGCACGACGCGCGATCTGCTTGATGGTGAGATTCGGCGAGGCGACTTCGCTGGTCGAGTGCAAAAACACCTCGGCGCCGCGAATCGCGTGCGCCCGCGCGACCTCCGGATACAGGATTTCTTCGGAGGCGATCGCGGCCAGTTTTCCGATTGCGGTATCCGCCACCGGGAAAACGGCCTCGATGCCGTAGACGTCCAGATATTTGTCCCAGACGTCGTGCGGCGTGGGCGCAAAAATCGAGATCAAACGACGATAGGTGAGCACCCGCTTGCCCGACGGATCGAACACCCAACAGGCCTGGAAGTAGATGCCCGGAAAATGCGCATCCGTTTCATAGCCGTTGCCGGCGAGAAACACGCCGTGTTTCTGCGCGAGTGCGGCGAGCGCATCGTACTCGGGACCCTCGGGCGCAATCGCGCCCTTGGAAGCCCACTCGGGGATGGTTTCGCCCCAGGGCGGACCGCTCAGAATGTACTCGGGCAACACGACCAGCTTGAGATCCGCGCCGATCCAGCGCTTCGCGCCGCCGATCGCGGTGTCGATGCGTGCAATCGAAGCGCGCATGCGCGCCGCGGCAGCCTCGCGATCGCGATCGGGATGCACGCCGTCGCAGTCGATCTGCAAAGCCAGCGCCACGTAGCGATCCAGTTTTTGTATCGTCATCCGTTTCTCCGCGCATGCTCGGCGGCATCGCTCCAGGTTTGTAATTCGACGAGTTTTGCCTCGCGCAACAGGAAGCGATCGCAAAAGCGCGCTTCAAAGGCGGTGCCATCCGGCCAACTGCCCTGCATGTCGCCGTGCAGATAGACGGCTACGCCGTTCGAGGCCTCGCAGGCTTCGACGGTCGTGACCTGCTTGCGCACGCTCGCATAGCGCGTGGCACTGAACGAAACGAAGTCTTCGAGACGCGTATAGCGATGGCCGCCCGAAATCGTCATCACGAAATCCGGCGCCAAAAAACTCGCGGCACGCTGCAAGTCGCGGTGCGCCAAGGCGTCCATGAATTCACGGGCGATATCGATGGCTACGGCGCGATCCGAACGCGCCGCCGCCACGACGATACCGCCATCACCCAAAGGTTGCGTCATGCCGACTTCGCCTGCGCCGCCTCGAGACTGCGTATCGACTCGCCGTAGGCGCGACGCCCGGTGGACAGATACGCGGTCAACGCACCACCGATCACGAGGACGACCAAGGCGACGGAAAAGCGGATGCCCTGCGGACCCTCGAATACGCGATCGTTCAAAAGACCGACGACCGGCGGACCGAGCAACATGCCGAGGCCGTTGATGGTGAGGATATACAACGAAGAAATGCGCGCGCGGAATTCACCCGGCGTCACGAACACGACGGCGGCAGCACCGCATGCCGTGCTCATCGCGCCGCCGATGCTCGACGGGATCAGCAGCAGCAAGGCGACTTCCGGTGTCGGCGCGAGCGGCAGCAAAGCGGTCGCGACGACCAACAACACCAGAGCGATCAACGATGCCGTCATCGGACCATCCGGACGGCCGCGTCGATAGAGGTGTGTCGTGAGCCAGCCGCCGAAGATCGCGCCCGCAGGACCGATGATGAGCAGAATGCAGCCGTAGGCGAACGAAAATCGCGGCGCATCCCAACCCCAGACGCGATCGAACATCGCGGGCAACCATTGCAACGCATAGCCGACGAGCGGCGAAGCGACCATGCCGATCAGCAACGGCGCGTACGCGGCGCGATGGGTGCGCAGATAGGCGACGAATTGCGCGGTGGACGCCGCCTCGGCCGAGTGCGCGAGTCGATCTCGTCGCAGCGGCTCGCGGATGCCGAACACGAGCAACGCGACGAGCATCCCGGGCAATCCGGCGGCGACGAACACGACTTGCCAAGGCTCGAGATGCCCCACCACCGGAAAACTCATCGGCGGCTGGCTGGCCATCCACGCGACGATCAAACCGCCGACGAGATAGGCGAACCCCATCCCGGTCGCCACGCCCATGTTGAGGAACGCGATTGCGCGGCTTTGCTCGGCGCGCGGAAAATGATCGGCGATCAGCGAATTGGCGGCGGGATTGAGCGCGGCCTCGCCGAGCCCGATGCCGAGACGCGCAGTCGCCAGTTGTCCGAAAGTTTTGGCGAGCCCGCAGGCGGCCGTCATCGAACACCAAAACAGCATCGCGACGCCGATGATCTTCTTGCGGTCGTAACGATCGGCCAGCCAACCGAAAGGCAAGCCCATCGACACGTAGAACAGCGCGAACACCGGTCCCATCAACAGGCCCATCTGGGTGTCGGTCGCGCCGAAGAATTCTTTGACCGGACCGACGAGCAGCGCGAGCACCCAGCGATCGAGCAGCGAGATCGCGTAGGCGAGCGTGAGCAACACCACCACGTACCACGCATAGGCGCGGGAGGGATAAGCAGTTTCTTCGGACATGTTGGTGACGAACCCCGCCGATCGGACCATCCAAGGGTCGGCAGGGCGCGCCTGCCTGTCAAGGCGGGCACGAGGACCGCCCGCAGGGCGCCGATTTTCGTTATGTTTCGCCCATGCGCATCGCGATCATCGGCAGCGGCACCGCCGCCAAGACCTTGCCACCCCACCTGGCCAGCATGGCTACCGAGGCGGGCGCGGAGGCCGTGCTGGTCAACCCGCGCCTGAGCGCGTTCGCTCTCAGCGCCTACGAGCGCTTGGTGGTGGATGTGGGGTACGTCGACGCCATGCAATCGGCGGCAGCGCAGTCGGCCGATGCCGTTCTGATCAACTCGTTCGCCGATTACGGCGTCGACGCCGCGCGCGCGGCGACGGCAACGCCGGTGATCGGTGCCGGTGAGGCGACACTGCGTGCCGCCTCGCAGGACGGCGCTCGTCCGTTCGCGATCGTCACCGTTTGGCCGGCGTCGATGGGATTTTTGTACGAGGAGCGTTTGCGCGCACTCGGACTCGGCAGCCTCTGTCGCGGCGTGCGGCATCTTTCGCCCGAAGAGGAGCTCGCCCGACTCGGCAGCGAAGATGACGTGATGCAACGCATGGCGCGTCACGACACCCAAGTGCTCGAGCGTCTCGTCGATGCCTGCCGGCTTGCGGTGCGGCATGACGGAGCGGCGGCGATCGCTCTCGGTTGCACCTGCATGGCGCCGATCGGTCCGGCGCTCGCCGCGCGCCTCGACGTACCGGTGTACGAGTCGTCGCGCACGGGTCTGCATGCGGCAATCGACGCGGCCCGTGACGGTGCGCGTCGGGAGCCGACTGCTCGATATCCCGCATTGATACCGAATATCGTCTCGGCATGGGCCGGGACTGTCGAAGCGGTGGCGAACGTCGGCGTCACGAACACCGACTGCCCCGTCTGCATCACCACGGAAGATCCGACATGAGCGACACGACGCGCCTTGAAGCGCTGGAAATCAAGACGGCGCATCTCGAACACGCCGTACAACAATTGTCGGACGCCCTGTACCGCCAGCAAATCGAACTCGAACGCGTCATCGCGCGCAACGCGCAGTTGCTGGCCGAACTCGACGCCGCAGCGCCCTCGGATGCGGCGACCCGCCACGAAAAACCGCCTCACTACTGAACATCGCGGAGTCATGCAATGATCAATCTCAATCGTCGTCGCACTCTTGCACTCGCCGTCGGTGGCACGGCGCTCGCCACGCAGCTGCCTGCCGTGCTGCGGGCCGCGGAACGTCAAGCCGCGCTGCGCTATCCGCTGCGGCTGTCGGCCAACGAAAACCCCTGGGGGCCCGGTCCCGCAGCCCGCCTCGCGCTGGCGGCCGCGATCGACGACTCTTGTCGCTATCCGATGGAATCATCGGCGCGATTGCTCGCCGCGATCGCGGCCAAAGAAAACTTGTCGGCCGACAACGTGGCGATCGGCTCCGGCTCGGCCGAGTTGCTGAACGTCTTGGCGACCGGCTGGTGCGCCCGCAAACGTCTGGTGTCGGCCTGGCCCACCTTCAATCAAATCCACACCATGGCAGCGAGCGTCGGTGCGGACATCGTGCATGTTCCGGTCGACGCCGCGCTGCGACACGACTTGCCGGCACTCGACGCGGCCGTCAACGGCAACACCGGCATCGTGTACGTCTGCAACCCCAATAATCCCACGGGCACCGTCGTCCCGGCCGCTGCGTTGCGCGACTTCTGCAAGTCGATCGGTGAACGTGCGCTCGTCGTGATCGACGAGGCTTATCTCGATTTCGCGGATCCGGCGGCAACGGGCAGCATGGTTGAGCTGGTGCGCAGCGGCGCGAACGTGGTGGTGTTGCGCACCTTCTCGAAGCTGCACGGCCTCGCCGGGCTGCGCGTCGGCTATGCACTCGCCCGTCCCGACCTCATCAAAAAAATCCGCGGCCCGCACCTCGCCATCCCGAATGGCGCAGGGCTCGCCGCTGCGCTCGCGAGCCTCGGCGACCAGCCGTTCATGCAAACGACGCGCGAAACTCTGCTGGCCGATCGCGCGCGCATCACCTCGGCCTGCCAGGCCCTCGCGATCGAGTGCACGCCCTCGCAGGGCAATTTTCTGTTCATGAAGACCGGCTTGTCGCTCGAAGAATTCCGCAACCGGATGCGTGCCGAGCGCATCGAAGTCGGACGCCCCTTCGAACCGCTGCTCGATTGGTGTCGAGTCACGGTCGGCACCACGGCCGAAACCACCGCATTCATCACCGCATTGCAAAAAATCAAGGGAACACGCGCATGAATTCGCTCTCACGCTCGATCCTCGCGCTCGCGCTGGTTGCAGGCTGCGTCGTCAACGTCGGCCTCGCCGCGCCGTCGACGGGCGTGCGCGAAACGTTGTCGGCCGAAAAGATGTGGACACTCGCCCGTTTGGGCGAGACGAGCATGTCGCCCGACGGCACGCGCGCCGTGGTCACGGTGACGCGCTACGACGTCAAAGAAAACAAGGGGCAGACCGATCTCTGGCTGATC
>Ga0214921_10002943_pt1 | contig 26888 bp, 27 predicted proteins | sample LL1505_MetaG_FD_177992 | JGI IMG/M metagenome (GOLD analysis project Ga0214921, IMG submission 177992) | Freshwater microbial communities from Lake Lanier, Atlanta, Georgia, United States - LL-1505 | ecosystem: Environmental > Aquatic > Freshwater > Lake | place: USA: Georgia | collected... | reverse complement strand
TTTAGATCAGATTAATAAGATTATAACTTTAAAAGAAAATAGTATCTTTTCTAGTTCTAAATTAAAAAAAGATATTGAAGCTGCAAAAGAATTTTTAAATGCAACAGGTTATTATCAAGCATCAATTGATCCTGAGGTAATAAAAATTGAAAATAATCAAGTAAATCTAATAATTAATATTGATAAAAAAGAAATTTCTAAAATTATAAATATTTATTTTATAGGTAATAAGTATTTTAGCAGCAGTCAATTGATGGATGTCATTACTTCATCAGAGTATAGTTGGTGGAAATTTTTTTCAACTTCAGCTTTAAGTGAACAAAGGATTGAATTTGATAAACAACTACTTAAAGATTTTTATAAATCAAAATCTTTTTATGATGTGCAAATAGAGACTGTTTTTGCAAATGTAGATAAAAATAATAATTTTATATTAACTTTTTCAATTAATTCAGGAAAAAAATATAAATTTGGTGATTATAATCTTAAGGTTTCTGGTCTAGTAATTAAAGATGAGGATATTGCTGAATTAAAAAATATTTCTAATAAAATTTTAAAAAATGAATCTTACTCACCCTTAATAATTAATAAACTTAATAAACAAATAACCGATTATTTAGATTATAAACGATATGGTAATTTCGAGATTAATATTCAAGATGTCAAAGCTATAGATGATAAAATTAATATAATTCTTGAATTTACTGAAGGTCAAAAATCACTTGTGAATAAAATTAATATCCAAGGCAACACAATTACCGAAGAGAAAGTTATTAGAGATAGTTTTATAATTTCAGAAGGCGATCAATTAAATTCTTCTAAAATTAAAAAATCAATTGATAATGTAAAATCTAGACACTTATTTAGTAAAGTTGATTACAAAATTGAAGATTCTGAAAAAAAAAATTATAAAGATTTAAATTTATTTGTTAAAGAACAACCAACGGGTAACATAAGTGCAGGTGTTGGCTATGGTACAAATGGTGGTTTATTTGAAGCATCAATTAATGAAAAAAATTTTTTAGGTCAAGGTATTAATCTAAATTTTACTGGAAGACTTTCATCTGAGACAATTAGCGGAGAACTCTCATACCTTAATCCTAATTTCAATAACTCTAATAAAGAATTAGCAACATCACTATTTTCAATTCTCGACGATTATAAAATTTCTGGATATCAAAATAAAAGAGTTGGTACAAAAATGGCTACTAGATATGAGATTTATGAGGATATATTTTTTAGACCAAATCTTGGTATTCAATTTGATAAACTCGAAGTAACTGGCAACGCATCAAGTTTACTAAGAAGCAGACAGGGAGATTTTATTACAACTTCTTTTGGTTATAATTTTTTATATGATCAACGTGATTCAAGATTTAATCCTACATCAGGATCTTTAATTTATTTTGATCAAAATATTGCAACATTTTTTAGTGATATTCCGACAGTTCAAACAGCTATAGGAGCTACATTTTATCATGAATTATTTAGTGACAAATATATTGGTTCAGCAAAAACAAAATTAGCAAATGTAACAGCATTTGATAATAAGGATGTTAAATTATCAGATAGATATTTTGCTTCACCACTTGATTTAAGAGGCTTTGAACCAAGAGGAGTAGGACCTGTAGATAGTGGTGATCATATTGGAGGAAATAATTTAGCTACTTTAAGCTTAAAATCAACTTTTCCTAATCCTATTCCTGACAATCTTAAACCGACATCATTTTTATTTATTGATATTGGTAATGTTTGGGGCGTAGATTATTCCAATTCTATATCTGATAGTTCAAAATTAAGAGCATCTACAGGAATTGCTTTAGACCTAATGAGTCCAGTTGGGCCTTTGTCATTTACTTATAGCATCCCACTCTCCAAAGCCTCTACTGATAAAGAGCAAAATTTTTTATTTAATATTGGTTCAAGTTTCTAATTTGTTTTTTAATTTAAATGAATAAAACTTTTTTTAAAAAATCGAAAAAATTTATATTAATAAATGATATTTTAAATATTTGTAATAATTTTGATAATAAACCTTCCAATATAAAAATTTTTGGAGTCAATAATATTAAAGATGCAAAAACTGGTGACCTTACATTTTTTAATGATCTTAAATATGAACCTTATATTAAAAATACTAAAGCTTCAGCTTGTATTGTTAATCAAAAATTATCAAAATATATAAAAAAAAATACTATACCAATTATTTCTAATAATCCATTACTAGATTTTTATAAAGTTGTTAAAATTTTTTATCCTGGTTCAGAAACTGATAATGAAAATATTTTTGTAATAATAAATAAAAATATTTTAATTAAGAAGAATATTTCGGTAGGACAAAATACCTTAATTGATAAAAGAGCAAACATTGGATTTAATACGGTGATTGGAAATAATGTTATTATTAAAAATGGAGTTCATATTGGAAAAAATTGTATGATTGGATCTAATGTTATAATTGAAAATGCTCTTTTAGGAGATAATATAATTATAAAATCAGGATCATTAATTGGCCAAACAGGTTTTGGTTTTAATTTTGAAAAGAAAAAAAGAATTAGATTTCCTCATATAGGAAGAGTAATTATAGAAAATGATGTACAAATAGGTTCTTTTTGCACAATTGATAGAGGTTCATTGAGTGATACAATCATTGGTGAATTTACTTCTATTGATAACCAAGTTCAAATTGCACATAATGTCAAAATTGGTAATTACTGTATGATAGCGGCTCAATCAGGGATAGCTGGTAGCACGACTATAGGAAATAATGTCAAAATTGGTGGCCAAACTGGAATTTCGGGTCATTTATCTATAGGTGATAATGTAAAAATAGGTGGAAAGAGTGGTGTAATTGCTGATATTGCAGACAACCAAATAGTTATGGGTTATCCATCTAAAAGTATTAGAGATTTTTTAACTAGTAAAAAATAATGAATCTAAAAAAAGAGATAAATAAAGAAGAAATTGAAAGTTTAATACCTCATAGAAAACCTTTTTTATTAATTGATAAACTTATCGATATAATTCCAATGATTTCTGCAACAGGTGTAATGAATATTAAAAAAACAGATTTTTTTTTTAATGGCCATTTTCCAGGTCAACCAGTAATGCCTGGTGTTTTGATAGTAGAAGCTTTTGGTCAAAGCGCCGCGGCATTAACTGCTTATAGTATAGATCGAGAAATTGTAAAAAATAAATTAGTTTATTTAATGACAGTTAATAATGCGAGATTTAGAAATCCTGTAATGCCTGAATGTGAACTAAGATTAAAAGTAGAGGCTATAAGATCGAAAGGCAAAGTTTGGAAGTATAAAGGAGTTGCTATGGTAAACGATCAAATAATGGCAGATTCTGAGTGGATGGCAACTATAGTTGATAGAAAAGATTGATGTTAAGCGATAAGGCAATTATTGATAAAAATTCTAAATTAGAATCTTCGGTTGAAGTTGGGCCATTTAGCATTATTGGTAAAGAAGTTAAAATTGGAAATAATGTAAAAATATTATCCCATGTAGTTATAGATGGGGATACTTCCATATCAGATGAATGTGAAATTTATTCCTTTGCTACTATAGGTAGTGCTCCACAAGATTTAAAATTTAAAGGGGAAAAAACAAAATTAATAATTGGAAAAAAAAATAAAATTAGAGAGTACGTTACAATAAATCCTGGTACAAATCATGGAGGTGGAGTTACAAAAATTGGCAATAATTGTTTGTTTATGATTTCATCACATATTGCTCACGATTGTAAAATTGGAAATAATGTTATTATTGCAAATAATGTTGCAATAGCTGGTCATGTTGAAATAGATGATAATGTAATAATTGGTGGAAATTCTGCGGTTCAACAATTTACTCGAATTGGAAAATTTGCAATGATAGGTGGAATGACAGGAGTAGAAAAAGATGTAATACCTTATGGATTAGTGACTGGAAATAGATCTCATTTAGATGGAATTAATATAATAGGTTTAAAAAGAGCTGGATATTCCTCAGATGAAATAAATGGATTAAATAATGCTGTAAAATTAATTTTTTCAAATGATCTTTTGAAAAATGGGATAAAACAAGCTAGAAAATTTTCTAATTTTAAAACAGTATCTGAAGTTATAAATTTTCTAGAAAAGAGTGAAAAAAGACCAATTTGTCGACCTTTAAAATAAATGCTTGGTTTAATAGTTGGAGAAACTGACCTACCTAAATTTTTAATTAAAAAATTATTAAAACAAAATAAAGATTTCTTAATTTTAGATTTAACAAAATTAAATATTTATAAAAAATATAAAAATTCTTATGCTTTAAAAATAACTGAACTTGGAAAAGCTTTATCAATATTAAAAAAAAATAATTGTAAAAATGTAATTTTTATTGGAAAAGTTAAAAGACCTGAAATTTCTTTATTAAAATTCGATAGTAAAGCTTTATTTTATCTTCCTAGATTATTTTCTGCATTTAAAAAAGGTGATGGTAATATTTTAAAAGAAATAATTAAAATTTTTAAAGAAAATAAAATTAAAGTCCTCAATAGTATGAAATTTACTCCTGAGTTAGTATTTAAAGAAAAATCTATCAATAATGTTAAAATTAATAATCTAGATAAAATGAGCATATCAAAAGGGATTAGTGTGGTTAAATCTTTAAGTAAATTTGATATTGGTCAATCAGTTGTAATAAATGATGGTTTCGTTCTAGCAATTGAGGGTCCTGAAGGAACTGATCACACTATTAAAAGATCATTATATTTATCAAAAAAATATAAGCTCAAAAGTAAATCAATATTAGTCAAATTTCCAAAAATAAATCAAGATCCTAGAGTGGATCTACCAACAATAGGATTAGATACTGTTAAAAATTGTATTAATTCAAATATTAAAGGAATTGCTGTTAAAAGATCTAAAAATATTATTTTGGACAAAGATAAAATTATAAATTTAACTAAAAAAAATAACTTTTTTATTATCACTTTATAAATTGTCAAAAAAAATATTTATTATTACTGGTGAGTCTTCAGGTGATAAAATTGCATCGCTTATTATTAAAAAAATTAAAGAAAAAAATTTAAACATTCAAATCTTAGCAATTGGAGGAGAAAATATTAAATTACAAAATATTGATTGTATATTTGATATTAAAGATATCGCTTATATGGGTCTTATTGATGTAATAAGAAATTTTTTTTCTATCAAAGAAAAAATTAATCTAACAGTAAAAAAAATACTAGAATTTAATCCTGATATTATTTTTTCAATTGATTCTCCAGATTTTTCTTTTCGTATTTTAAATAAAATTAAAAATACAAATAGTAATATAAAAACAATTCATTTAGTTGCCCCGCAAGTTTGGGCTTGGAGAGAAAATAGAAAAAAAATATTATATAAATTTATTGATCATTTACTTTTGCTCTTTTCTTTTGAAAAAAAATATTTTGAAGGATTTATTAGAAATTCTTTTGTAGGGCATCCTTTTTTTGATTTTTCAGTCTTTAAAATTAATAAAACGAAACGAAAAAATCAAAAATATTTAACACTGTGTCCAGGAAGTAGAAATTCAGAGTTAATGATTTTTATGCCTATTTTTATAGAAGTAATTAAAAAGATTAATTTAAATAATAATTTTATTTTTCATATACCAACTTCTATAAATAATAAAAATTTAATTAATAATTATTTGGTAAAATCTAAAATTGATAATTTTCTTATCACTACAAATGATGATGATAAGAATAGATGTATTCAAGAATCAATTTTAACTATATCTAAATCAGGAACTATTACTTTAGATATTTGCAAGAACCAATGTCCATTAATTGTTGTTTATAAGACATCTTGGTTAAATTATTTATTAATTAAACCTTTTGTTAAAACCAAATTTGGAAATATTCTAAATATTATTGGAAACTTTGAAGTAATACCTGAATTAATACAAGGTAAATGTAATTCAGATGAAATTTATAAAACAGCTAAAAAATTTATCGATGATGAATTGTTAAGAGATCAAATAGTTATTGAATATAATAAAATATTAGAAACAATTATTGTCCCAGATAGTCTTGAAAGAATCTCTAATTATTTACTAGAATAGTAACTATCTTTTATCAATATCTATAAATTCTCTTTTGTTTTCACCAAGATATAGTTGTCTAGGTCTACTTAATTTATTAGTTGGATCTAAATACATTTCTTTCCAATGAGCTATCCATCCAGCAGTTCTTGCAACAGCAAACAGAACTACAAACATTTCAGTAGAAAAACCCATAGCACTTAATGTTATTCCAGAATAAAAATCTATGTTTGGATATAATTTTTTTTTGATAAAGTAATCATCATTTAATGCTATTTTTTCTAATTCAATAGCTACTTTTAATAACTCATCATCTTTTTTGCCCATAACTTCTAGAACTTCATGACATGCTTTTTGCATCACTTTAGCTCGTGGGTCATAATTTTTATATACTCTATGACCAAATCCCATTAAACGAAAGTTATCATTAGGATCTTTTGCTCTTTTTATGAATTCCGGAATATTTTTTACCGTACCAATTTTTTTTAACATATTTAAAGCAGCTTCATTTGCGCCCCCATGCAGAGGACCCCAAAGAGCTGAAAAACCAGATGCTATGGAAGCAAAAGGGTTAACCCCTGAAGAAGCTGATAGTCTTACTGTTGAGGTAGATGCATTTTGTTCATGATCCGCATGAAGAATGAATATTTTTTCTAATGCACTAGCAATTATTTTATTAACTTTGTATTTTTGAGTGGGAACAGAAAAACACATTTTTAAGAAATTTTCGCAGTAATCTAATTCATTGTCAGGATACACAAATGGTTGACCTATTGAGTATTTGTAAGCCATTGCAGCCAAAGTTGGAACTTTTGCAATCATTCTTCTTGATGATATTTCTCTTTCTTTAGCATCGTTAACATTTGCGGAGTCAGCATAAAATGCAGATAAAGCACCTACAACACCTAACATCATAGCCATAGGGTGACCGCCACGTCTGAAACCATTATAAAAAGATCTTATTTGTTCATGAACCATTGTGTGGTTTTTTATTGCCCCAGCAAATTCATTAAATTGATTTTTGTTTGGTAGATCACCTTTTATTAATAGATAGGCAACTTCTAAAAATGAACTTTTTTCAGATAATTTTTCAATTTCATACCCTCTATATAAAAGAGTTCCTTTATCGCCATCAATATAACAAATATTTGATTGGCAACTTGCAGTGGAAGAAAAGCCGGGATCAAAAGTAAAATGACCAGTATTTTTGTAAAGATCGCGAACGTCTATTACAGATGGACCAATTGATCCTTTTTTAACAGGAAGTTCAAATTTTTTTCCATCAATTTCTAAAAAACATTTGTCAGACATAAAAATTAGTTATCAGTTTTTAATATTTTTGTCTATTTTTGAAAAGAATATTTCTAGTCGATTTATAAATTCATCAAAACTTAGAGAATTAGCTATATCATATATTGCAGGGCCATATTCAGAACCTGTTAATATAATTCTTAGAGGCTGACCAATATCTTTAAAATTAATTTTTTCAGTTTCTATAATTTTATCAAATATATTTTTTAAAAAATCTTTATCAATTTTTTTTTCTTTTTTTATAAGAAAATATATATTTTTTATAATTGTAAATTTTGATTTATCTATTTTTTTTACTTCATCATCTTTTAATTCGTAAGAAAATATATATTTTGAGTTATTATATATATCCTCTAAAGATTTAGATTTATTTTTTAAAAATGATAAATTTATTTTAATAGTATTATAAAATTTTTTAGGAATTTCTTTTTTATATAATTTTGAATAATTAATTAATTTTTCTATCAAGATATCGTCCTTAGTGGATTTTATATAAAACTCATTGATTGATTTGATCCTATCAAAGTCTAATTTTGATGGTGACTTTCCAATATTTTTCAAATTAAAAAATTTTATACTTTCTTCTTCGGTAAAAATTTCTTTATCTTTATAGGACCATCCCAGTCTTAATAAATAATTTCTTAATGCTTCAGGTAAAATTCCAATTTTTTTATAATCTTCAACTGTAGAAGCATCATCTCTTTTGGACAATTTCTTTCCTTCTTTTGAATGAATTAATGGGATGTGAGCATATTCCGGTATTTTCCAATTCATTCTTTCAAATATTTGAACTTGTTTAAAAGCATTTATTTTATGATCATCACCTCTAATCACATGAGTAATTTTCATTTGATAATCATCAACAGCAGCTGATAAATTGTAGGTAGGTTTGTTGTCTTTTCTTAAAATAACAAAATCTTCTATTGTGTTGTTGTTTATTTCAATATTACCTTGAACTAAATCTTTGAGAACGGTTTTTCCTTCAATCTTTGATTTAAATCTTACTACAAAAGATTTATTATCGATGTTTGCTAAAATATTTCTACATTTTTTACTATAAGTATAAGGAATTTTTTTTTCTAAATATAATTTTTTTTCATCTTCAAGTTCTTTTTCAGAACAATAACATTTATAAGCGTGTCCATTTTTTAATAAAATATTAGCTATATTTACATGAGATTTGATGTTATTTGATTGAATGTATGGCTCTTCATCCCAATTTATTTCTAACCATTTAAGAGTTGAGATGATCTGTTCATAAAATTCATTCTTAGATCTTTGAGTATCTGTATCCTCTATTCTTAGTAGAAATTTCCCTTTTTGATTTTTGGCAAATAACCAATTAAACAAAGCTGTTCGCGCTCCACCTATATGTAAATTCCCAGTTGGAGAGGGGGCAAAACGTGTAATAACTATTTGATTAGTATTCATTAGTTCTTATGAGAATTGAACTAATATTATTTGTTTAAATTAGTAAATTAAAATTTTCTATATAAAGAAGCCAAAACACCTTGTATTTTTACTCTTTCAGTGTTGTAAATTTTTGTCTCATAAGCAGGATTAGCGCTTTCCAGAGCTATTGAAGGCCCTTTTTTTCGCATTCTTTTTAGAGTAGCTTCATGATCGTCAATTAAAGCTACGACTATTTTTCCACTTTCGGCTATATTAGTTTTTTTTATGATAACATAATCTCCAGTATTAATTCCTGCATCTATCATTGAGTCTCCCTCTACTTTTAATGCAAAATATTCATTCGATCCTAAGAAATTTTTTGATAATGGTAAACTTTCAGTTTGATTTTCTAAGGCTTCAATAGGAGCACCAGCTGCTATTTTGCCAAGAACAGGAACAAAAACCTCTTCATCGTCAATTTTATTAAGATCTAAACCGCCTTTAATAATTTTTGGAGAAAAATTATTATATAAATCTTGAGCTCCAGCATTTTCTGGTAGTTTAATAACTTCAAGAGCTCTTGCTTTATGGGGTAATCTTTTAATAAATCCTCTTTCTTCAAGCGCTGAAATCAATCTGTGAATGCCTGACTTTGATTTGAGGTTTAATGACATTCGCATTTCGTCGTAGGACGGTGATATCCCGGTGCGTTTTAATTTTTCGTTAATAAAAATTAACAAGTTTTTTTGTTTTTTAGTTAGCATAAGAACAAAACCTAAACATATCTGTTCTATTTAAGTTCTTGTTAATATACAATTCAGATAAAGCATTGAATTATATATATTTTTTATAAAAAAGAACTAATTTTCTTTTTAATATTGTCGGATTTAATTAGTGATTCGCCAATCAAGAAAGTTCTAATATTTGTATTTTTGCAGATATGAAGAATATCTTTTTTAGAATTAATACCACTTTCAGACACAACTATACGATTTTTTAAATTAAATTTTTTATATAAATTAATCGTATTATTTACGTCTGTTACAAAAGTTTTTAAATTACGATTATTAATTCCAATAATGCTTTTTTTCAAAGTTAAAGCAAAAGCCATCTCTTTATCATTATGAACCTCTACAATTGTATCCATTCCGCATTTATTAGCGGTATTATATAGTTCTTTTGCGATTTTATGTTTAACTGCAGACAATAAAATTAAAATGCAGTCTGCTCCATAATGTTTAGCCTCATAAATTTGAAATGGATCAATAAAAAAATCTTTTGCTAGAATTGGAATTTTAAATTTTTTTTTAATTTGTTTTATATAATTTTTGTTACCTAAAAAGAATTTATTCTCCGTTAATATGGATAAACATGTAGCTCCTCCATTAACGTATTGAGTTGCTATGTTAATAGGGTTAAATTTTTTTTTTAAAATTCCTTTTGAGGGACTAGCTCTTTTTATTTCAGCAATAACAGAAATTTTATTATTTTTAAGATTATTAGCTATGGTAGATTTAAAAAAGGACTTATTATTTTGATTTAAAGAAAAAATAACTTTTTTTTTATCAAAAATAATTTTTTTTTTTTTATAATCAATGATCTTATTTAAAATATTCATTATTTAGTCAATTCGGTCATTTTCTTAATAGCCTTACCTGATAGTAAATAATCCTTTGTTTTATAATAAGCTTTTTGTAAACTAATTTCCTTGTTAGCAACCACCAATCCAGCTGCAGCGTTTAAAGCTACAATTTCTAAAAAAGCATTATGTTTTCCATTAAAAATTTCAATTATTTTTTTACAATTATAGTTAGCGTCTTTACCAATAATAGATTTAAAATTGTATTTTCTTTTAATTAAAACCTTTGGATTAATAACAAAACTTTTAATTTTTTTATTATTTAATTCATAAACTTTAGTTTTACTAAAAATAGATATTTCATCTAAACCTTCATTACTATGAAATACCCATGCTTTTTTATGACCTAAACTTTTTAAAACTTTTATGTAGGGAATTAATAAATTTTTATCAAAAATTCCAATAATTTGTCTTTTAACTAAACCTGGATTTATTAGAGGTCCTAAAAGATTAAATATTGTTTTAAAAGGAAGATTTTTTCTAATAGATGCAACATTTTTCATTGCTAAGTGGTAATTTGGAGCAAATAAAAAAATAAATTTTTCTTTTTTTATTTTTTTTTCTAGTTTTTTTTTATTATCAACTATATTAAATCCAAGTTTCTCCAAAACATCAGCTGATCCACATTTTGATGTTATAGACCTATTTCCATGTTTAACTACATTAACACCTAAGCCAGACAAAACAATTGCAGCTGCAGTTGAGATATTTAGCGTATGTTTTCCATCTCCACCTGTACCACAAGTATCAATTGAGTTTTTTGGAACATTAATTTTAATTAATTTTTTTCTTAAAATTTTTGCAGCAGATAAAATATTTTTATAATTAAAGCCATTTCTAGTTATTAAACATAAAATTGCTGAGATTAAATGTTCATTAATTTCAGCATTAATAATTTTATTAAATAAAAAATTTAATTCTGTATCTGATAATTTTTTATCATAAATTAATTTTGTTATTAAATTTTTTAAGATCATTTGATTTTTAAAAAGTTTTTAAATATTACATTTCCAAAGTTTGTTTTAATACTTTCGGGATGAAATTGAATACCATAAAGAGGATATTTTATGTGATTAATAGCCATAATAATATTGTCATCTGTAATTGCTGATATTTCAAAATTTTTATCTAAAGTTTTTTTATCAATTATAAGGCTGTGATATCTAGTTGCATAAAAATTTTTAGGAATTTTTCTAAATAGATTTGTGCCATTATGATAAATTTTACTTAATTTACCGTGCATTATAATTTTTGCTCTTTTAATTATCGAGCCAAAAGCCGCACCAATAATTTGATGCCCAAGACAAATGCCAAGAATAGGAATTGTTTTATAATAATTTTTAACTAAATTTATACATATTCCTGAACTATTAGGATGGCCAGGACCTGGAGATATAACAATTTTATCAAATTTATTTTTTGCAATTTCTTTTAAGGTTATCTTATCGTTTCTATAAACTTCAACTTTTCCACCTAATTGTGAAAGAGAATGAAAAATATTATAAGTAAAACTATCATAGTTATCTATTAGTAATATTTTTTTCATTTAGTTTGCAGCTTCAAATAATGCTTTAGCTTTATTAACTGTTTCATTGTACTCATTTAAAGGAACGCTATCAGCAACTATTCCTGCTCCTGACTGAACATAGATTTTGTTATTAATAATTAAAGCAGTTCTCAATGCTATACACGTATCCATTTCTTTATTAGGAGTAAAATATCCAATACCTCCTGCGTATAATTTTCTTTTAGAAATTTCTAAGTCATCAATAATTTCCATCGCTCTTATTTTTGGTGCTCCCGAAACAGTACCTGCAGGAAAACCAGAAAATAATGTGTCTAATAATGTATTTTTGTTATCAAAATCACCAACAACATTTGAAACAATATGCATCACATGAGAGTATTTTTCAATTTTGAATTTTTGATCAACTTTTACGCTTCCAATTTTTGAAACTTTTCCAACATCATTACGACCAAGATCAAGCAACATTAGATGTTCAGAAATTTCCTTTTTATCATTAAGAAGTTCTTTTTGTAGTTTATTATCTTCTTTAAAGTTTTTTCCCCTTGGTCTAGTTCCTGCGATAGGTCTGATAGTAATTTTATTATTTCTTACTCTAACTAAAATTTCAGGGCTACTTCCAGCAATTTTAAAATTATCAAAATTGAAAAAAAACATGAATGGAGAAGGATTTAATATTCTTAACTTTTTATAAAAATTTATTGGTGTTTTATTTAATTTACTCTCAAATCTTTGGCTTAAAACAACTTGAAATATTTCTCCATCATTAATTAGTTTTTTAGCTTTAGATACAGAATTTAAAAAAGTATTTTTATTAACGTTGCTTGTAATTTTACTTCTTTTTTTATTTTTTTTTAAATCTTTTGTTGTCGAATAAACATTATTAATTTTAGTAATAAATTTATTTATTTCTTCACATTTTAATAAGTATAATTTTTTTAAATTTTTTATTTTTTTCAATCTATAAATATTTTGTACAAAAAATATTTTATCTTTTTGATTATCATATATGGCAATTAATTGTGGTCGGATTAATTTTACATCGGGAATCTCTAAGTCATTTTTACAATTATTTGGTATTTTTTCTTTTAATCTTATAATATCATATCCGAAATAACCCGCTAACATAGCTGACATTAAAGGAAGTTTTTTTGAAGTTTTAAAATTAAAATTTCGTATTAGTTTATTTAAATAATCGTAAGAATTTTTTTTTATTATTTTTTTTTTATTATTTAATTTTTGAATTATACAATTATTGTATGTTTCTATTATAAGGTCTGGATTAAAGCCGAATATAGTGTAGCGACCTCTAATTTTAACCTTTTCGACGGATTCAAAAATAAAGCTATCTTTACTTTGGGAAACCAGTTCAATTATTCTTTCAATTGTTTGTGATTTGGGTTTATTTTTATATGCATAAATTTGTAAAAAATTTTTTTTTTTTAAATTATTTTTAAATTCATTAAATGTAGAAAAAATCATTATTAAATATTTTTAAGATAATCGTTTAACTGCTTTTCCTTAATAACAATTTTATATTTTTTTCTAAGAAAATCCTCATATAAAATATTAATTTTATTTCTTATATTTTTTTCTGAAATTTTTTTGTTAGATGGCATATATCCAGTAATTGAATCTGTAATTATTTTTTTTTTTAAGTTTTTATTAATTTGATCTTCAAGAATTTTTGAAGTTATATTTCTTTCTAATAAAAATTTTTCATATTTTATTCTTGAAAAAATTTCTTTATCTTTAAATTCATTACTATTTTTAATTTCTATAGCTATTATTGTTTCATCAATGGAAATTCCTATTTTTTTTGCATGAATTTTTAAAAGTTTTTCTGAAATAATATTAGAAATCGCTATTATATGAATATTGTTTTTGATAGCTATTTTTTCAGATTGAATATTATTATTTCTAATTATTTTATTAAATTCATACATAAATTGATTTATTGATATCTCCTCACCATCAATCTCTGCAATTGAATTACTATAATTAGATCTAAAAAAATCATTTATACCCCAAAATACAAAGCTTAGAGCAATTAATGCAATAAAGATTTTAGCAAGGATTGTTTCTGAAAATTTTCTTAAGGATGAGAGCATTTAATATTTTAAAAAGTGATTATTTTAGTTTAGATATAACTGATTTATGAACAAAACTATATATTTCATTGCTAATTGGAAAATGAATGGAAATCATAATTCTATTAAAGAAATAGAACTAGTCTTTAGATTTTTAAAAAAAAGTGCAATTAATAAATTTATTAAAATTATATTTTGTCCACCTGCAACTTTAATTAATTTCTTTCGAATAAAAATTAGAAATAGACTAATAAATTTTGGCGCGCAGGATATTAGTAAAATTAATGTTGATAACGGTCCTTTTACAGGACAATTAAGCGCTAATATCTTAAAAAATTCAGGAGCTAATTATGTAATTATTGGCCATTCGGAAAAAAGATTAATTGATGAAGATTTTAAAACTATCAAAGAAAAGATTAATGTTGCTTTGAAAAATAAATTAAAAGTTATTTTTTGTATTGGTGAAGATTTGTCACAAAAAAAAAGGGGCTTATCTTTAAAAATTTTAAAAAAACAAATTTTAAGTTCTTTAGAAAAAAAAATTAATTTTAATAATTTAATTATTGCTTACGAACCAGTCTGGTCAATTGGCACAGGAATTGTTCCATCTAATAATTATTTAAATAAGGTTTATGTAGATTTAAAAAATTTTTTAAAAAAAAAATATAACGTTAATTCACCTATAATGCTTTATGGTGGATCTGTGACTAAAGATAATGTTGCAACATTAGGAGATATTAGTTTAATATCAGGTTTTTTAATTGGAGGCGCTTCATTAAAGGCGACAAGTTTTATTAAAATTATAAAAAATTACTTTAAATAATTTATGCAGACTTTGTTATTAATAGTTCATATTTCTCTAGCTGTTCTTCTTATTGGGTCGGTATTGCTTCAAAAGTCAGATGGTGGAGCTTTGGGCATCGGAGGTAGTAGCGACAATTTAATGTCCTCAAGATCTGCTGGAAATTTTTTGACTAAATTTACAGCCATCATTGCGTTTTTATTTATTTTAACAAGTATTTCTTTAACACTTGTAAATAAAAAAGATATTTCTCAAAAATCTATCATTGATAAGATTGAACAATTAGATAAAAATAGTAATTCTCAGCCAAAAATTCCAAATTCAAAATAATTTTTCAATATTTTCTTTGTGATTATTGTTAAATAATCTATAGTGAGCTTCCATGGTCCGTTTTATTTTTGTTACCGGCGGCGTGGTTTCATCTCTTGGCAAAGGTATAGCTTCTGCTTCTATAGCAACTTTATTACAATCTAGAGGATATAAAGTAAGAATTAGAAAATTAGATCCTTACTTAAATATAGATCCTGGTACAATGAATCCTTACGAACATGGAGAGGTTTATGTCACTGAAGATGGAGCAGAAACTGATCTTGATCTTGGACATTACGAAAGATTTACAGAAATAAATTCAAAAAAATCAGATAATATTACTACAGGAAAAATTTATCAAAATATAATCATTAAAGAAAGGAATGGAGATTACAAAGGTTCAACAGTTCAAGTTATTCCTCATGTCACAGATGAAATAAAAAAATTTATTACTAGTGATTTAAGTAATGAAGACTTTGTAATTTGCGAAATAGGAGGGACAGTCGGTGATATCGAAAGTTTGCCGTTTCTAGAAGCCATTAGGCAATATTCAAATGAAACAGGTAGCAAGAATTGTTTATTTATTCATTTGACTTTAGTTCCTTATATTAAAAGTGCTGCCGAATTAAAAACAAAACCAACCCAACATTCAGTAAAAGAATTAAGAAGCATAGGTATTCAACCTGATATGATTTTGTGTCGCTCTGAAAGTTTAATTCCTGCAGAAGAAAAAGCTAAAATTGCACTGTTTTGTAATGTTAAAAAATCAAACGTGTTTCAATCTATTGATGTAACTTCAATTTATGAAGTTCCTATTAAATATCAACAAGAAGGATTAGATAAAAAAATATTAGATCATTTTGGAATTATTAATAAAAAAAATCCAAATTTAGATAATTGGAGATCCTTTAATAAAAAACTTAATAATAAAAAAAATAAAATTAAAATCTCTATTGTGGGCAAGTATACACATTTGAAAGATGCTTATAAATCTCTGAATGAAGCTTTAATTCATGCCGCAGTTTATAATGATATTAATTTAGATCTTAATTGGATTGAGTCCTCTGATATTAAAAATTTAAAAGATTTAGAAAATAAACTAGGAAATTCTAATGGAATATTAATACCTGGAGGCTTTGGTAAACGCGGTGTCGAAGGTAAAATTTTATCAGTACAATTTGCAAGAACTAAAAAAATTCCATTTTTTGGAATTTGCTTTGGAATGCAAATATCTGTTATAGAACTTTCAAGAAATTTATTAGGTCTAAAAGACTCCAATTCCACAGAATTATCTAAAACAAAAAATCCTGTTGTTTGTCTTATGGAAGAATGGATAAAAGGAAAAAAAATATTAAAGGGAGAAAAATATAAAATTGGGGGCTCAATGAGATTAGGTTCTTATCCTGCAAAAGTTAAAAAAGGTACATTGCTTTATAAGATTTATGGAAACAAAGACCTAATTCATGAAAGACATAGACATAGATATGAAGTAAATAATTCATATAAATCAATGTTAGAAAATAATGGCGTTATATTTTCAGCTAATTCACCAGATGGAAAATTACCAGAAGCTATAGAACTTAAAGATCATCCATGGTTTCTTGGGGTTCAATTTCATCCTGAATTAAAATCACGACCGTTTTCACCTCATAAGATATTTATTTCTTTCATTGACGCAGCAATTAAAAATAAAAATTTAAATTTATGAAAAATAAAATTATTAAAATAAAAAAAGTAAATTTAGGAAATGATCTTCCCTTAACTTTAATTGCTGGTCCTTGCCAAATTGAAAGCAAAGATCATTCTCACATGATTGCTTCTAAGATTAAAGAAATTACTAGTAAATTAAAGATTGGATTTATTTTTAAAAGTTCCTTTGATAAGGCTAACAGAACAAGTTTAAATTCTAAAAGAGGAGTTGGACTTGATAAGTCTTTGTCTATATTTGATTACATTTCAAAAGACTTAGATGTTCCAATTCTCACTGATATTCATAATGAAGAGCAATGCAAAATAGTTTCAGATGTCGTAGATATTATACAAATCCCTGCTTTTTTATGCAGACAAACAGACCTATTAGTTGCTGCCGCTAAAACAAATAAAATAGTAAATATTAAAAAAGGTCAATTTTTAGCTCCTTGGGATATGAAAAATGTTATTAAAAAAATAGAGGAAAGCGGTAACAATAAAATATTAATCACTGAAAGAGGAGTTAGTTTTGGATACAACACATTGGTTTCTGATATGCGTTCATTGTCAATTTTAGCTGATTTTGGTTATCCAGTAGTTTTTGATGCCACTCATTCTGTTCAGCAACCCGGAGGCAAAGGAGATAGCAGTGGTGGTGAAAGACAATTTGTTAGTTCATTGTCAAGAGCTGCTGTTGCAGTTGGTATTTCAACAGTTTTTTTGGAAACTCACAACAATCCAGACAAAGCCCCATCCGATGGTGCAAATATGATACCTCTTGGTGGCTTAGAGAATTTGCTTAAAGATCTAATAGGAATAGATAAATTAATTAAATCAAAATAGTAATGTCAGTTATTAGCAAGGTTAGGGCAAGACAAGTTTTTGATAGCAGAGGCTTTCCAACAGTAGAAGCAGAAGTAATACTAGCAGATGGTTCTACAGGTAGCTCAATAGTTCCTTCTGGCGCTTCCACCGGATCTTATGAAGCTCATGAACTTAGAGACAAAAGTAATCAGTATTTAAAAAAAGGAGTTTTAGATGCTGTAAAAAATATTAATTTAGAAATTAATAAAGCAATCACTGGCTTATCAGTTTACGATCAAAAAAAAATAGATAGTTTTTTAATTAAACTAGATGGCACCGAGAATAAAAAAAGATTAGGAGCTAATGCTATTTTGGCAGTTTCTATTGCAAACTCCAAAGCAGCAGCATCATGTAACAAAACTCCTCTATATAAATACTTAGGAGGCAATAATAAGAATAAATTACCATTTCCAATGTTAAATATTATTAATGGAGGGGCTCACGCTAATAATTCTCTGCAAATACAAGAGTTTATGATTAGGCCAGATGGAGCAAAATCTTTTAAAGACTGTTTAAGAATGTCTTTTTTAGTTATTCAAAATTTAAAAGAAGAATTAAAATTAAAAAAATTAAATACTAATCTTGGTGATGAAGGTGGTTTTGCTCCTTCATTTGATAGCGATGAAAAAGCATTAGAATATATAATTAAGGCAGTTAAAAAATCTGGTTTAAAAATTGGCAAAGATATTAACATTTGTTTAGATGTTGCAGCGAATGAACTTTATAGTTTTGGAAAATATAAGATTAAAGAAGATAAGAATGCTGTAACTTCAAAAGAGTTAATTAATTATTATAAAAAGTTATGTAACAAATTTCCAATAGTTTCTATAGAGGATCCTGTTTTTGAAGATGATTGGATTGTTTGGAAAAAATTGACTAAAGAATTGGGAAAAAAGATTCAAATTGTTGGTGACGATTTATTTGTAACTAATTTAACTCGTCTAAAAAAAGGTGTTATGGAATTAGCTGCAAACGCAATTTTGATTAAACCAAATCAAATCGGAACAGTTTCTGAAACTTTAGAAGTTATTAATTTTGCTAAAAAAAATAATTTTAATACAATTATTTCTCATAGATCTGGTGATAGTGAGGATACTTTTATTGCTGACTTAGCAGTCGCAACTGAATCTTCTCAAATTAAAACCGGGTCCTTGGCTAGATCTGAAAGAGTTGCAAAATATAATAGATTATTGAGAATAGAAGAAGAGTTTGGAAAAAAATCTGAAATGTCAAAATTATAATGAATAACTTAATTAACTCAATTTCTGATAAAAAGTTTTATTTTATAATACTAATAATAGTTTTATATATTGTTTTTAATTTTTTTGGAGGCGATAGAGGATTAATAGAATATTTTAAAAAAAAAAATTTATTAAAAGAATTTCAAGAAAAAAATTTAGAAATTAAAAGAGAAATTAATTTTTTAACAAGAAAAAATGATTTTTTATCTGTTAACATAAACAAAGATTATTTAGACGAGATTTATAGAGACTACTTTGTATTGGGCAAAAAAGGTGAAAAAATTTATATTATTAATCAAAAATGACAGTTAGACACCCTGAAAAAGTTAATAACATTGAAAATCCAATTCAAAAAAAACCAGCTTGGATAAGAGTAAAAGCTAATTATTCCAATGAATATCTTCAAACTAAAAATATTTTAAAAAAAAATAATCTTTTTACAGTTTGCGAAGAGGCTTCTTGCCCAAATATTATTGAATGTTGGAGTAAGAAACATGCGACATTCATGATTATGGGGGATACATGCACTAGAGCTTGTGCCTTTTGCAATGTTAAAACTGGAATCCCACGATCTTTAGATACTCTCGAACCTATAAAAATCGCAAAAAGTGTTAAAGATCTTAAATTATTACATGTAGTTATAACCTCAGTTGATAGAGATGATTTAGAGGATGGTGGAGCAAAACATTTTGCAAATGTTATTACGGAAATAAAAAAATTTAATGAAAAGACAACTATTGAAGTTTTGACACCTGATTTTTTAAGAAAAGGAGATGTTTATAAAATTGTCGTAGATGCAAAACCTGATGTTTTTAATCATAATTTAGAAACTATTCCCCGTTTATATTTAAAGGTAAGGCCAGGCTCACGTTATTTTCAGTCATTAGATTTGTTAAAAAAAGTTAAAGATTATAATCCTAATATTTTTACTAAGTCAGGTCTGATGGTAGGTCTTGGCGAAACTAAAGAAGAAATTATGCAAGTTATGGATGATTTAAGAGTTGCAGGAGTAGATTTTTTGACCATTGGTCAGTATTTGCAACCAACCTCAAAACATTATCCGATAAAAGATTTTATAACTCCTGAAGAGTTTGAAAATTACAAATTAATAGCAGAGGGTAAAGGATTTTTATTAGTTTCATCAAGTCCATTAACCAGATCTTCCTACCATGCGTCAGAAGATTTTGATGTATTAAAAAGAAAAAGAATTAACAAGTTAATTTAAATTGCCAGTTAAAAAAATTAAAAAAAAATTTAATTATTCAAAAAAAGATCTTATAAAATTAGTTTTAAAAATTGAAGATTATAAATTTTTTTTACCTTGGTGTCTTAATTCAAAAATTTTATCAATCGATAAAAAAAAAAAAGATTTAAAAATTAAAGCTGATTTAGAAATAGGTTTTAATTCATTTAGAGAAGTTTATACAAGCAATGTTGTTTACGATAGCATAACTTCAAAGATTGAAGTAACTTCTATAAGTACAAATATAAAAAAATTATTAAATATTTGGAAGTTCGAAACAATTGATAAGAATTCCTGCACTGTAAATTTTTATATTGATATCGAATTAAAAAATCCTATCATTAATATTATATTTAGTAAGTTTTTTAATTATGGCTTTGAAAAAATCTTAAGTTCTTTTGAGCAACGAGCAAAAGAAACTATAAAATATTAATGTGATTTTTTATTAGTTTAATAGTTTTAACTAAAACTTGATTTTGAATATTTATTCTTGTTTTATTTTTATTAAAGTTTAATTTTTTTATTTCAGTTTTTTTTTTGCTACAAATGCCTATATAAACAAGTCCTATAGGTTTTTTTTTAGTTCCACCATCTGGACCAGCAATACCAGTTACTGAGACTGCAATATTTGTTCTGGAGATTTTAAGTAAATTTTCACACATTTCTTTGCATGTTTTGGCGCTGACTGCTCCATACTTTAGTAATGTTTGAGGTTTTACTTTAAGCAGATCTATTTTTGATTTATTTGAATAAGAAACTAGGCCCATCATAAAATATTTAGAAGCTCCAGGGATTTTTGTTAAATTATAACTAATTAATCCGCCAGTACAGGATTCAGCTACTGAAACTTTGATTTTATTTTTTATTAAAAGAGTGTTTAAGTTTTTAAGTTGATCAATTATATGCATAAATAAATAATTAAAAATGTATAAATACCAGCAAAGATATCATCTAATATTACCCCAGCTGCACTTTTAATTTTTGAGTCAAAATAACTTGCAGGCCATGGCTTTGAAATATCAAAAATACGAAATAGTAAAAAAGATAAAATTATTAGAAAAAAATTATTCTCACATAGAACAAGTGGTATTGATTGACCTATAAATTCATCTATTACAACTTCTTTTGGATCAGAGGATGAAAAAGATTGATTTAGCGTTTTATTTAAAAAATAAAATGAATAAATAAGAACAAAAATAATAAATAATATAAAATAAATAATATTAAGATAATTATAAAATAAATAATAAATTATTATAGTAATAAGCGAACCCATTGTTCCCGGGATTGGCAAAAAACCAATTCCAAACAAGGTAAATATTTTTTTATTTAAATTAATAATTTGAGACAGAAGTTATTACCTCGCATGCTATTGCTTTATTCTTTCCAACATTTCCAAGTCTATCAGTTGTTTTTCCTTTAACACTTATTTTTTTTTCATTAATATTACAAATTCTTGCAAGGTTTTTAGATATGATTTTTTTATATTTTTTTAAATTAGGCTTTTGTGTAATAATATTAATATCAATATTATTAATTTTAATATTTTTTGCTTCAAATAGATTGATTATTTTTTTTAAAAAAAAAGTTGATCTTTTATTTTTATATTTTTTACTATTTGGAAATAGAGTTCCTATATCTCCTAGCTTTTTAGACCCTAGTAGAGAATCTATTAGAGCATGAATTACAGGGTCACCATCAGAATGACCAACTGTACCCATAGAATACGGTATATTTATCCCACCTAAATATAATTTATAATTTTTTTCTAATTTATGAATGTCATAACCAATTCCATAAAAAAGTTGCTTATGATTATTTAAATCATTTTTAAGTGTAATTTTAATATTATTATAGTCACCAAGTATCTTTTTAACTTTTAAGTTTTTAAAAAAAAACAATGAGGATTCATCGTTAAATTTTTTATTTTTAAATTCTTTGTGCAAAGAAAATACTTTTCTATAGGAAAAACATTGTGGCGTTTGAATTGATAGTACTTTTTTTCTATTAAGAATCTGATTTTTAAAAACTATTGTGTCTGTACTTGCAATATAAGGGATTACCGCATCATTTTTTTTTGAAAATTTTATAATTTTATAAATAAGCTTTTTTTTTAAAAATGGTCTTGCTGCATCATGTATTAAAACTTTTTTATAATTATTTTTTTTTATTTTCGAAAGTGCAATGAATACTGAATCTTTCCTCTCCATTCCGCCATTAATTATTGTTATTTTTTTATTTTTATAAACTTGATCTTTAAATTTATGAAATTGTTGCTTATTAATTACTAAAATTACCTTTTTAATTGGTTTTATTTCAGAGAATATTTTAAGAGAGTAATTTATTATTAATTCATTATCGAATACTGTATATTGCTTTGGTATAGTTTTTGAATATCTATGACCTTTGCCAGCAGCTAAAATTATTGCGCAATAACTCATAAAAATGATTAAAAAAATATTAAGTTCTAATTTACTTTTATACTTTGGTACTTTTCTTTCAATCGTTTTTGGAATTTTTACACTTTATACTTTTTCTGGAACAAGTTTTGTTCAGTTAAATGAAAATAATATTCAAATTTTATTAATAATAAACCTAATAGTTATATGTTTATTGTTTTTTTTAATTATTAGAAAACTTATAGGATTTTTTTACAAATCTAAAGAAAGAACAGGATTAAGCACAAATTTAAATTTTATAAAATATTTTATTTTTGTAACAGCTATTCCATCAATTTTTGTTGCTATCTTTTCTTTAATGCTTTTCAACTTAGGAATTGAAAAGTGGTTTGATAAAAAAGTTAATGATGTTGTAAATAACTCAGTTGAAGTTGCTAGAAATTATCTTGAGGAAAATCAGAACTCTATAAAAGGAGAAATTTTGGCAATGGCTAATGATTTAAACCGTAATTTTAATTTATACTCAGAAAATAAAACTCTTTTTCAGAATTATTTTGATCAGCAAACAAGATTTAGAAAAATTGAAGAAGCCTATTTGATAAATAAAGATGGAACTCTTTTATTTTCAGCATCATTTACTAATAAGAATAATTTTTTTGCGCCATTAAAAACTTTTATTGAAATGGCTCAAAATGGACAAACAATACTAATTTCTGATGCTAATAAGAATCAAACAAATGCTTTAGTAAAATTAAGCAGTAATGAAAATATTTTTTTATATGTAATTAGATATGTTGATCCTGAGACTGTAAATTTTTTAAAACAAACTGGAGAAGCTTCTACTTTTTATTATAAACTAAAATCTAATAGTCTCGGCCTTCAAATTACTTTTGCTGTCGTATATATAATAATAGTTAGTTCATTAATTATGTTATCCAGCGTATATGCAATTAATATAGCCAATAAAATTTCAAAACCAATTATTAAATTAATTTATGCTGCAAAGGCTGTGTCTGCTGGAAATTTAGATGTAAAATTAAAAGATGAAAAAGAGGATGATGATTTTAGAAAACTTTATCAAACATTCAATATCATGACTCAAGAAATACAAGCCCAAAAAAACAAAATTGCTTTAACTGAGAGATACCAAGCATGGGAAATGGTTGCAAAAAAACTTGCACATGAAATTAAGAATCCATTAACTCCAATTACACTTTCGTTAGAAAGAATTAAAGATAGATATTCAAAACAGATTAATGTTGATAAAGCGGATTTTGAAAATTACTTAAATATTATATCAAGACAAGTTGAAGATATAGGTAAGTTAGTGAATGAGTTTTCAGATTTTGCAAGAATGCCAAATCCAATTATAAAATCTAATAATTTAAAGAAATTAATAGAGGATACTATTAATTTATATAAATTATCTGAGAAAAAAATTATATTTAATTTAGTTTATAAAAGTTCTAATGAATTTTTTGAATTCGACTTAAGTCAAATTTCAAGAGTTTTGATTAATGTTGTTAAAAATTCATTAGAATCTATTAATGAAAAACAGGAAACGGATAAAAATTTACAAGGAATAATTAATATATTAGTCGAAAATAATAATGAGTTTATTTATATAACAATTGAAGATAATGGAGTTGGTTTTAAATCAACACCAAAAGATTTAGTAGCTCCTTTTATTACTACAAAACAACATGGTTCTGGTCTTGGATTGTCAATTGTATCAAAGATTTTACATGAGCATGGTGGTGATTTAAATTTTATAGAACACAGCAATGGAGCTAAAATTAAATTAAGCATTAAGATTAATTAATGACCAATGAAATTTTATTAATAGATGATGAAAAAGATATAAGATTTGCTGTTCATGAAATCTTAAAAGAAAATAATTTTTTTGTTCGAGAAGCAGATACGGTAGAAAAAGCATTATCCGAAATAAAGAAAAAATTACCAGATTTAGTAATCCTAGATGTCTTGTTGGATGAAAAAAAAAGAGATGGAATAGATATATTAAAATTTATAAAATCAATTGATAATGATGTTCCTGTTATTATGATTTCTGGTCATGCAAATATTAAAATAGCAGTTGATTCAATAAAACTTGGAGCTTTTGAATTTTTAGAAAAACCTTTTAATAAAGATAGATTATTAAATTTTGTTAATAGAGCACTTGAAACTTCGTCATTAAAGAAAGAAAACAAATCTTTAAAAAAAAATCTTTATTCATCTAATGAATTAATTGGTAATTCATCAACAATATCAAAGTTAAAAATTGCTATAGATAAATTTTCAAAGACAGATAGTCGTATTTTAATCTCTGGACCCGCTGGATCTGGAAAAGAATTAGTTAGCAGACTTATCCATGAAAGTTCTTTAAGATCAAATAATTCCTTTAAAATAGTAAATGGCGCGATTTTAGATCCAAATCATTTTGATTTTGAATTATTTGGTTTAGAGAATAATGATAAAATTGTCTCAGGAATATTTGAAAAATCGAATAATGGAACATTGTTAATTGATAATATTTCTGATGTACCCTTGCAAACACAAGGTAAGATTTTAAGAGTTTTATCCGATCAAAAGTTTCACAGAGTCAATGGTGTCAATGAAATTAGTGTAAATATAAGAGTAATGTGCTCAACTAGCAAAAACTTAAAAGATGAAATTTCAAATGGTAATTTTAGAGAAGATCTTTTTCATAGAATAAATGTAATTCCAATTGAAACTCCATACTTAAAAGATATTAAAGAAGATATTCCATATTTAATTGAATATTTTGTTAAAAGAATTTCTGATAGCAACGGTTTAAAACCGATTATAATAAATTCAAAAAATACTGTTTTTTATGATTATAATTGGCCAGGTAATGTTAGAGAACTAAGAAATTTGATTGAAAGAGTTGTTATTCTAGCATCTGGAAAAAATGATGATGTGGATAAAATTCTTTCAGAGTCTTTAAAAATCTCATCAGTAAAAGAAATTAATAATGATGATGCATTTCAATTTCCTTTAAAAGAAGCTAGAGAAAAATTTGAAAAAAATTATCTCGAGATTCAACTTAACAGACATAATGGTAATGTTTCTAAAACTGCAGATTATATTGGAATGGAAAGAAGTGCTTTACATAGAAAACTAAAATCTTTAGGTATTAATTAATTATGACAATTAAAGTTGCTATTAATGGTTTTGGAAGAATTGGTAGAACAATTTTAAGAGCTCATTATGAGAATAAAAAGAAGCATGATTTAGCAATAGTTGCAATAAACGGTTCAGGTAACGCAGAGTCCAATGCTCACTTGTTAAAATATGACTCAACTCATGGAAAATTTAATGAACGTGTTACAACAAAAGAAAATTATATTTTTATTAATGATGATAAAATTGAAGTTTTAAATAAAAAAGATCCAAAAAATTTACCATCTTGGAAAGTGTTAGGAGTTGATCTAGTTTTAGAATGTACAGGGCGCTTTACTTCACGCGATGATGCTCAATTACATATCAGCGCAGGAGCAAAAAAAGTTCTAATTTCAGGGCCAGGATATTCACCTGGAACAGGAAAAGAAGTAGACGCAACGGTTGTTTATGGAGTTAATCATAAAATATTAAAAAATAATCATACAATCGTTTCAAATGCTTCTTGTACTACTAATTGTTTAGCCCCAATTGCAAAAATTTTAAATGATAGTTTGGGTATTGAGTCAGGTATTATGAATACTGTTCATGCTTATACCAACGATCAAGTTTTAAATGATGCTTATCATAATGATTTACGAAGAGCACGAGCAGCAGCTTTATCAATGATTCCAACAAAGACTGGGGCCGCAACTTCTATTGGATTAGTTATACCAGAGTTGGAAGGTAAATTAGATGGACTTTCAGTGCGAGTTCCAACTAATAATGTTTCTTTAGTTGATTTAACTTTTGTAGCAAAGAAAAAAACATCGGTAAAAGAGATTAATGAAATTATTAAATCTGCAGCAAATAATAGTTATAAGAATATTATTCAGTTCAATACCGAACAATTAGTCTCCATTGATTTTAATCATAATCCTTATTCTTGTATTTTTGACTCAACTCAAACAAGAGTATCAAGTGATGGCAAGTTAGTTAAAGTATTAGCGTGGTATGACAATGAATGGGGTTTTTCAAATCGAATGTTAGATACTTCTATTGCTTTAATGAAAGCATAAATCATTAACAAATTGATTAAAAAAAAATAATTGTTAAAACTACTTTAAATTTAGTTGCGCCCTTAGCTCAGCTGGATAGAGCATCGGTTTTCTAAACCGAGGGTCAGAGGTTCGAATCCTTTA
>Ga0214921_10002942_pt1 | contig 26893 bp, 21 predicted proteins | sample LL1505_MetaG_FD_177992 | JGI IMG/M metagenome (GOLD analysis project Ga0214921, IMG submission 177992) | Freshwater microbial communities from Lake Lanier, Atlanta, Georgia, United States - LL-1505 | ecosystem: Environmental > Aquatic > Freshwater > Lake | place: USA: Georgia | collected... | reverse complement strand
AATTCTAAATTTCTAAATTAGATTCTAATTCTATTCTAATTTAGTTTTTTAGAAATCTAATAAATCTAATTCTATTCTAAACAATATAGAGATATATTAGTATTATATTATATTTAAAGAAATGAGTGCAAATATGGAGTCAAATTATACTATGACAGTAAATAATAAGGAAATATGGGAGTTTTTTAATGAAAATCCATCTATTGATTTTGAGAATGCGGTTCTCATTCTTATTGATATTTTTGATATCACACTTAAAAATGCAGAGAGTACAGTTAGTAATAAAATAAATACACGGATACTATCTTCCATGTCAGAACAGATGTCACAAATCAAAGATTTGAGAACCGATATTACAAATATGAAGCAAGAATTCTCAAAATTTAACACAGAATTGCTAAGTTCTCTCATTCTTAAGTTCTCTGAAATAAAAAAAGAATACATTGAAGAAATAAAGAATATTATGACCTATAATGGTTCCACATCTCTAGATAAGATTACTTCTCTTATTGATAAAAATAATATTTCTCTTATGGATAAAACAAAAATACTTTTAACAGATGTTGTGCCGAGAACCAGTGATGCATATTATCGTCAAATACAAGAGAACATTCAACAATTCCAAAAGAATATTATTGATGAAACTACCAAACTGCTCTCTAATTCAAAATCAGAGAACTCACTAGATGAATTCCTTGGCAATTTTGAGTTGAAATTCACAACAATGACCCAGTCTGTTCAGAGTCCTATCTACAATTTCATTACTGCTAGTGAGGAGCGCATTAATAAGAATCTAACACAGATGAAAGAGCATACTATGAGTAAAGAGTCTGTCCAAGACAAACTATTCAATGAACTAGATGATTTTTTGAATAAAAACAAATATAAAAATTCTACGGTTCGTGGAAAAACAGGAGAGAACCAACTCGAAGAAATTTTAAATCAAATGTTCCCATCCGCAATGGTTAAAAATACCTCTGGAACAACCGCTGCAGGTGATTTCATTCTACAAGAGAGAGAACAGGGAAAACAAAATATTTTGTTTGAAAATAAACACTATAGTTCCAACGTAAATAGTGACGAGGTTCTCAAATTCCTACGCGATGTTAGAGAACAGAAGTGCAATGGAATCATGTTATCACAAACTTCAGGAATTGTAACAAAGAAACAGTTTCAGGTAGAAATTATTGATAGTTTAATTGTGGTCTATGTTCTCAATTGTGAATACGACCCAGACAAAATTAAAATTGCAGTAGATATTATCGATACATTATCATCCTGCCTCAGTTCTTATATTAACAATGGTGATGATGCAGAGAACACCACCGTCTCTACTGAAATGATGCAACGAATAAATGAAGAATATAGTAAATTATGCAACCAAAAACTTGCTCTCATTGAGAACCTAAAAACATTTACCAAAGAAATGACGAAGAAACTTACAGAACAAATAGAAGAGATAAAAATGCCTGCATTAAATACCTTTCTCTCTACCAAATTTGGCAATTATAATGTTTCCACTACTGCGGATGCGGATAATGCTCTTGCATGTAAACATTGTAAAAAAATATGGGGTTCTAAAGGAGCGTTAGCATCACATGTAAAGGGGTGTGCTAAAAAAAATGCAGCAAAAAATGCTATTGAAGTTATAACATAACATATAAAATATTGTTTTGTGAAATATATAGAAACTCCTTATTATTATATTATACGTATCATTATAATATAATGACCACTTTGCCACCCATTAACTTTTCATCTATGAATATAGACCAGCAGTATGACTTGGCTCAAAACAATTTTGAATCTTGTTATGAACCTGAAATAATTGCATCTTTCGAGAACATTATGAATTATGCCACTGATAATAAAAATGCAGAAAAAGCATTATCACTCGGTGATGTAATATTGCAAAAAATTAACCCCTATTGTTTTGATAAAATCTCCCCCATTTGGTTCAATGGATTTACCTCTATGAAATGGCAAATAAAAACGTTTTCACTTACTATGCTTGCCAAGTTCTCTAATTATTATCCAAATATTGTTGCACAAAACATGCCGGAAATTATGACTCATTTAATTGCTATTTCCAATGATACTAAGAAGGAAGTGAAACAACAGGTTCTCGCAACCTATCAAGCAGTATGTTCCACTATTGAAAATGTTGATATTAAACATCTTATTCCCATTATTATTTCGGCATACATGAATCCAGTTGCTGAAACTCAAACCGCACTCGATGCACTTGTTTCCACACCCTTTGTGAATGATATTGATATCCCAACACTTGGATTTCTATATATCCTATTAACAAAATCAATGCGTGAACGTAAAATGGTCTATCAACGCCGCGCTGCAGTGGTCATTGATACTCTCATGAAACTCCTTAAAAATCCAGTTTATGCAAAAATCTTTTATCCCATTTTCGAACCTGTTTTAACACGCGGCGTTGATGAGATTGCAGAGCCTGAAATCCGTAAAGTATGTTTCAATTCACGCGCGGTTTTAACTGCTACTTATGAACTCGGCAATAATAAGGCGTTGGAGAACTATACAAAAGATGATTGCAAAAATACTTTCAAAAAATATATTGAAAATGACCATCCGCTCATCGATTATACCATTGATATTATTTGGAATCTGGTGAAACAAGAAATAAAGGATGAGAACATTTGGATTCAATGCATGGAACCTTATCTTAAGTATGTTGTTACCGATAACTCCGCTAGACAAACTGCTATTTCCGAAATTTCCAAGACTATTATTTCAACAATTACTGTTGAGGAATACAATCCAGAAGATGATGAAGAGAACCTATGTGATTGTATGTTCTCATTGGCGTATGGAACTCGTGTACTCCTACACCAAACCCCTTTTAAAGTCAAAATTGGTCGTAAATATGGTCTTGTTGGTCCAAATGGCGCTGGCAAATCAACACTTATGAAGGCGATTGCAAACAAAAATCTACAAGAGTTTCCACCTGAACTAAAAAGTGTCTACGTTGAACATGATATTCAAGGAGAACATTCCGAAACCAGTGTTTTATCTTATGTTGCAAATGATAGCAAGGTTCTCGAATTGGGTATCCAAAATGATGCTATTATTGAGGGTCTAAAATCGGTCGGATTTGATGATGTCATGATACATGGTTATGTTACCGCCTTATCTGGTGGTTGGCGTATGAAATTGGCACTCACTCGTGCTATGCTTCTAAATCCAGACATGTTACTTTTAGATGAACCGACGAATCATCTCGACCAGTTCGCAATTAAGTGGTTGGTTGATTATTTAAAGGGTCTTACACGCACCACATGTCTGATTGTATCCCATGACACCAAGTTTTTAGATGCGGTTTGCACCAATATTATTCATTATGAAACATTGAAATTGAAAATTTATCGTGGTAATCTCTCTGATTTTGTAAAACAAAAACCAGAAGCCAAACAATACTATGAACTAACTGACCAGAACCTTTCTTTTAACTTTCCTGAACCTGGTCCACTCGATGGAGTGAAATCGTTAACCAAGGCAGTTCTCAAAATGAAAAACTCTTATTTTCAATACCCCACTGCACCTAAACCACAGTTAGTTGATGTCAGCATCCAAGTATCCATGGCATCGCGTGTTGCCATTGTTGGTGTAAATGGTGCAGGTAAATCAACCCTTATTAAAATCTTGGTTGGAGAACTTGAACCGAATAGTGGTATTATTGAACGTCATCCAAATGTGCGTGTTGCATATGTTGCCCAACATGCTTTTCATCACATTGAAAACCATCTTGACTTAACCCCTGTTGAGTATGTTATGTGGCGTTATCGTGGTGGATATGATAAAGAACAAATTGGAAAAGAAGGTCTAGAACTTACTGCTGAAGAACTCAAGGCAATCAAAGCAAAAGCAAAAGAAAACAAATGGTTGGTATTGGAAGAAATTCTAGGTAGGAGAACTGGTAAGCGCGAAAATGAGTATGAATGCAAATCAGACACCGATATTACCCAATGGTATGGTAGAAAAGATTTGGAAAGTATGGGCTACGAAAAACTAGTAAAGGAATTTGATGAAAAAATTGCTATGGAATCTATGTTGGGACAACGCAAGCTAACTACCGGTGAAATTCAACGCCATTTCGATAACTTTGGCCTTGAACCTGATTTTGCACAACACAGTAAGATGCGTATGTTGTCTGGAGGACAAAAGGTAAAAGTGGTCTTGGGCGCTTGCACATGGGGTTTACCTCATGTCATTATTCTTGACGAACCTACTAATTTCTTAGATCGTGATTCATTGGGTGCTCTCGCAGGTGCTATCAAATCATTCAAGGGTGGATTGCTGCTCATTTCTCATAATGAGGAATTTTACAAGGAAATTTGTCCTGAAAAATGGTTGCTTGAATCTGGGTCTCTAACCGTATTCGGTTCTGAATGGATGGATGCCGTTGAACAAGCACGTAAGAAGGCAGAAAAGGACAAAGCAAAAACTTTGAATTTGGAACAAAACGAAGATAAATTTGATTCTCTTGGTAATAAAATCGAGGTTGTCAAAGAAAAGAAGGAACTATCTCGTGGTGATAGAAAACAGTTATTGAAACAGAAAAAAGAAATGGAAAAGAAGGGTCTAGATACCTATGAAATTGACCAACTACTAGGAATTGAATAAAGTATAAAACTAGCGTATTTTTAAGGTTTTTAGATGTTTTTTTGAAGACAACAAAGGCATTTGTTTTTTTAAGCTCTTATTTTCAACCGCTGTAACAATTCGTATTTTTAGGTTTTCAAAAAACTCTTTGTTAGCATCTAGATAAGTGGTTGCTGTTTTTGAATAATAATTTGTGTCAATTAAACACTTATTTATGTCGTCTATTATTATGTCAATTTCATTTAACGTTACTTCTGAATTAGTGTCCATTATAATATAGTTAGATTTGTTATTATACAAATTTTATATTGTATGCATGCGTAAATCGTAATAAAAATTGATTCATTTTTTACAAATATATAATCATTTTATAAAAAATGACAACAACAACACTATATGAGCGTATCGATCAATTACCACAAGAAATACAGTATAAAATTTGGTGTTATAATGTAGAAGGACACAGAGAACGATTACAAAAGGTATTTCAAGAATTTACTGATAAAAAAACCTATATTTGTTGTAGTTGCAATAGTAAAATAGATATGGCGGACTATTTTGAAGAAGAATTTTCGGCAGAATATTTCTTCGCGTCCAACTACTATTCATATACGGATGCACCCTATCCTAGTTTTGGGTTAGTATGTTGTTTTAGTCTTTGCAAAACAAGTAGATATTATGATTTTGAGTGTGGAAGAGAAAATTATTTCACATATAGAAGGCATTTATTTGATATAGAATCAGAGGATGATAGTGACGATGACGCCGAAGATGACTATTATGATTACTAAAAAATATTTTAGCATTATATAATATAAGAGTGGAGGGTCAATGAGAGAACCTCTCATCAAAAAAAATAGAATTACCAGAAAAAAGGGTGGAAAAACATTTGCGTCTAGCAAACCAGTTTCTCTGAAATATAGTGACAAAGCAATAGTATGCGATGTTTGTGGAAGCAATAATTACACTGAAACCATCGGCGCCATTGAAAAATCAAAGGTTCGTTCTGGGGTAGGACAGTTTTTTTTCGGAGATACTGCACAGATTCTAGATAATACATCTATTATTATGTATACCTGCAACACATGTGGAATGTGCAAAGTTATTCGCAATCAAGACCCCATTCGTATAACAGCATCTCCTCTATGATAATAAATACTAAAATTATTGTTTTGCCGTTCAAAACAATAAGCAAATTATTCTACTTTCTGGGTCTATTCTTAGCAGTTCTGCAATAGGTTCTCTGAGAACCTCTGGCTATTTTGCACGACTTTCTAGCCGATTTACATTTACGAATCGTGCGTCTTTTGCAAGGGGTTTTTAGTTTACGTCCGCGTGCCATTCCTATTCCTATATACTAATTATAGATATTATTATGTCAACTGTAATATTTTTGATATTAACCCATAATATAAAATACACTTATCATTATTATGCAACGGTATTAACGTAAATAACAACATTGCGGTTATTACCTTTAGATAGTATACTCCATTGTCACCATACTGTCTTCTTACTTTGTCTTCAATTAACTTTAATAATACATTTTTATAGACTTCATTTTTTATAAATCTATCTTGTAATATTTCATCATATCCAATAACAGATTGATATAATTTCGCATAATCATACATCCGATCACCGTAAATAGTTAATTTATCACCCATTTTTCCTCTCATATCTATGAATTTTATTTGATTTCGCTTGTCAATGAGGATATTGGTAAATACTAAATCGCCATGAATCATAGATTTTATACCGCACTGATTCATCTCATATTCATTTAATGCCAACATTAAAAAATCATAGAAAATATCACTATCTGGAAATCTTGAATAATCATATTCTTTATAGCGTTTTTCTAATTTTCGTTGATAATTATCATACATATTAATATCAAGGTTCTCTATTGGTGGAACATTACTATGCAGTTTTTCAACAGATTGCAATATATCCGTAAACAACCCCTCTGACAAATTCTCTAATAAAAATAGACTATTCACTGTTATGCCATCTACATATTCAACATCGTACCACTTATAATTAATATTATCATAATGGGTCATTTTTGGAAACATGTATTTTTTATCTTCTGGTATTCTCAAATAATAATAAATTTCACCTGATAAATCCTTCCCTTCTTTATGTATCATGTCCAACTTCATCGTTACCACTTTATTAAAATCTCTTGGCATTATCTTATTGCAATGATAATAACCCATTTCTCGTTCCAAATTATTAAAGCAGCTTATTCCCTTATCATCTATATAAAAGTCCGCATCCGGCTTTCCAAAGTATATTTCATCATACGGTATTTCAAATTTATCCAATGTCTCAAATGTTAATCTACCTATATCCGCATTTATTCTCCCCAAATTGGATTGATGTGTTCTCATTCTGCGAGCAGTGTGTATGATAATTGTGTTACCTAGCCTTTTTAAATATCTCAACATTTCTATGTTTTTCTGTATAGGCAAACAAGTAGAATAATCATTTGGAACTACAGGATATGTCACTAGAGTATTATCTAGATCAAAACAAAACCGCTTATTTCGTGATTGGTCTGGAAAGCGATTATTCAAAATAAACATATTTAGTTGCAGTGGTGTGCCTAAGCAAATATAATCATTCGTATTGATTCGGTTATACGTAAAATATGAATCTTGCTGTATCATATTTGATATTACAGTGGAAACATAGTATTCATTCTTTTGTCGAATGTTGTTATCGATTATATACTTACACTCCCTTTTCAATTCTACCCATGACTTGAATCCATATGCACCGGTGCACGCCAAATTCGAAATCTTTTTCTTTTCCATTATGTTTATCACCCTCTCCTTTTCGATTTCAATATACGAATAAATCGGATCACTCCCATTATCCTCAAATACAAATACCGAATTATCACACCGCCACTGCTCGATAATATCTGTGTTATAAAAATTATCTCCATCCAAACTTATAATCGGCATGTCAGCAACGTCGGAAAGTTTGCATAAAGAATTATATATCGTTTCTGCAGCCCCATCTGTCTGTTTTACCATTTTTAAAAACAAAAAATTTATTGTTGGATATTTATATTTTATTAAATCTTCAAAACGGTAATCTTCCAACTCATTGTTATAAGGTATAATTACCGAGTGGATATCGGCGTGTTTTTGCAAATGCAGTGAATCTAAAATCCATTCAATAATTGGTTTTCCAAAGGCTCTTACCAAAGGTTTTGGCAATTGATATCCCTGTGTTTTAAATCGCTCTCCCTTACCCCCAAGTGGTATTATAATGATCATTCGATTTATGTTGTCGCTCTAATATAAATAATATATTTTATTATTATATATGTTAAACCGATTATTAATATTATTATTTATATGTATTATTATACTCTGTTTTTATAAAAATAACAAAACCGAGGAAGGATTTACGGACAACAATAACAATAATAAAAAAACCACGATTGTTTTTAGTTTAACATGTCATGAATGCCCAGAGTGTGTTGTCGATCTTATTAAAAATGTTGACCACTGTTTTAATGACTTTAATAACATTATCCTTATTTCCACTACCCAATCAATGGAACCTAAACTAAAAACAGCATTTAAGGAACAAAGAGAAGCCATTTTCAATAATATCCGATTTGTTACTGTGAGAGATGATTCGCTGAAAGTATGGGGAAACATTGAATTATTTCAACAACACATTTTAACCATGAAATATATTATTGAAAACAACATACGCTGTGATTATTTTTGGTTTTTAGCAAGCAATGAGTATTTTATTAAGAAGGTAACACCGTCCGTTTTCAATAATATAAATTCGTGCAAAAAAAAATTTCCCTATTCAGATAAAGAATTGGATGAATTCTATGATAAATATGTTAATACAGAATCATTGTTTGAGTGGGATAATCGTGTAAGAAAAGACCCCTATATAATTGATACATTGAAAGACAATAAAATAAAAATTTCCAATATTCCCCATGAAAGTTTTGTTCTCACAGAGAACCTTATGAAAGAAATATATGAAAAATATACTAGTTTTAAAATCTATGAGAAATCCACATTGAAAGACATAGCCATGGAAGAAATATTCGTTATTTCTTACCTAAGATCCAAGTATGATTGCGAACTTAAAAACTTCTGCAAGCGAATATGGGCACACATTGAATACAATTCATTACCATCGAATGAGGCTGTTCTAGCCAAAGCACTAACTGATGATGAAATTCTTTCATTAAAACCACTCAAACGAGCGATGGATTGCCCAATACGCAAACTAATCAAAGATCATCTTGGTACAGCATAAATAATCATGAAAAAATTGAAGTAAAGCCAACTAAAATCTATATAGATTAATATAATAACAATCTGAAAATGACCACTATTTCTTGGCTCACTACGTATTCCAAAATAAATATTCTTTGCTTCCTAGGTAAAGAATATTATAACAACCCAAATGATACTGAATATCATATCCGCTTTAAACGTCAAGATATGGAAAAAACATATGCGAAAGTATATAACTTGTATAAAAATACGGTTATTCATCGTAATCATTACGATGAAGGAGATAGTTTCTATTACTGCATAAATCGGTGTGTTTATTCAGATGATAGTAATAATGTTTCATATCCTCACAATAAACGATATACTGTTGTCTGCACAACCACAAATCAAAAAATGCCGTCCACGAAATCAAATACTATTATCTTTGTTAACTACCCAAGCAATACAAAATTACACGAAAACTTTACATATCCGCGTTACGAAACTATACAATCTACAAAACAGTGGATATAATACCATCATAATACGTATCCTCCAGTGCTCTCAATTCCTCTTTCGTATTAACCCCATAAATCATAAAATTTTGTGTCGGAAATAATTTGAATGTTTCTATCTCTAATGTTGTCTGCTCAGTCAGTATCTTCACTATATCGGTCAAATAATATTCATTTTGTGAATTATTGTTGGTTATTTCTGGTATATATTTTTTTAATAACCCTGCATAAAAATAATAGACACCTACATTAACATCCCTTATCTCTGCCTCATTATTGTTGCAATCCTTCTGTTCTCGAATTCCTACAAATTTTCCGTTAGAATCCGACAAAATACGACCATAACCATAGGGGTTCTCCAATTCCGCTACCATTAGTTTTGCATTTATTTTTGTTGGCTCACCTTCTATAAATTTTTCTAATAAATTAGATTGAATAAGTGGCATATCCCCATTCAAAATCAGTACATTTTGATCAATGTCATAATCTTGCAAAGCGCAACGAATCGCATCTCCAGTTCCCTGCGGATTTTCTTGTTTCACATATGTAATTTTTCCTCTATTTTCTGCATCCTCATAAAGCCAAAGGTAAATAGTATTTTTTATTAACTCGTGATACCTGCCAGTTATTACAATGATTTTATTGGGTCGCAACTCAAAAATCGTCTTTAAAATGCGAATCAACATGGGTACACCATGAAAATGGTGCAATACCTTGGGTATGTTTGAATTCATCCGTTTCCCCTCTCCTGCAGCCATAATTGTTACAGTAAGTTCTCGATTCATGGGTATTTACTATTATATAATATTATATACTAGGCGTGTTTCTATTTTGTTTTTCATTTTTTAACAAAATAATATCCTTTTCCATACGGTTTAATTGTTTTGTTAACTGATTATTCCATGGATACAATACGGTTACTTGAAACAAAAATGCGGATGCGGATATACCCATATTTATCAATGGAATATGCTTATATAACATAATAATAGAGAACCTAGATATTATTTTTTACTAAAAAACCGTAATTACAACCACTCATTATTTAACCATTGATGCACATTTTCTATACTATTTCTATAATGCAACATCCATAATGATACATTGCCACTACCGCATATTAAATGCCGGCTTTTTGATAAAATCAATAGAGTTGCAAACAAATAAAATATATCTTTATAATTTTCCGCTTCACTTTTTTCATTATGTATACCTTTATCAGTATACGATATCGAATTCTCTTGTATCACAATTATGTTCTGATCTTGACATTTCTCTTTCATATAATCTAAAAATTGCCCAGAATCAGTTTGCACTACTATTTGCATATTTGCTTTATCTTGGATTTCAGTGAGTTTATTATAAAAAGTATCAAAACTAGCCAATAGTGTTTCTTCATGCTTATCTGTTCCTCTATAATATAAACCTATTAGGTTATCAGTATCAATATTATATTTATCGATTAAATAATAATGAACCGTCAATAGGTTTTGTGACGGCGTAAAGTATTTTTTTATAAATGGGTATATATTTTTATGATGCAGTTGTTTATAATTATAGAATTGAAATCCACAGCTTATATCATAAACGATCGGCTCCTCTATAACAATAGGCTCCTCTATATTATCATAGTGTTCAAAAAAATCATATGTTATATCTGCGTCCTTATTTATCTTATACATAGTAAACATGTTATTCGTAATCACATTATCTGGCAATTCATTTTTTTCTGCAAAATATTTTAGTATCCAATTTAATTTTACGCTGCAACAAGCAAAAAAACCGCCTTTATGCGATATACGGTATCGCACATAAGTCATTTACATACAATTATATATTTTAGTTGTAAACATTACCTAAAACGATGAAAAATTGAACATTTTTTATTGAATTTTATAAGAGTTACTAATAACAACAATACCAATAACCAATCAACTATGTCAGTCCTTGCATTGAATATGGTTCCAGAGAGCTGGGATGATAATGAGGAATTGGAATGGGAGACCTCGGTCGCAGCATTCTCGTTTTCTACGCCAATTGCTCCTCCTGCTCCTCCTGCTCCGCCTGCCGCTGCTACTGCTGCGCCTCTCGCTGCTACTGCACCACCTGTGAAGAGCGAAGCCAAAATTCAAATTAAAAATACCTACACAAATTACCCCTATTTCTTGGCTGGCGTCGAGGGGTCTGTTCAAAGGGATTTGTTTCCACGCACGGAACTTCCACTCAGTCAGTTGAAGCAATCTCTCACTACACAACAGGGGGTTTTTAATTTTGTCCAGAGTGTTAGAAACTATATTAAACCACTCTTTTATGTTCTCAAAAGCACAAAATACTACAACCCTATTACAAAGACACGCATTCCACCCAAAACAAAATCAGAGCCGATTGACCCCAATTTCCAGTATATTTCATTGGAAGACCAGCTCAAAGTTTACCGATTGTTTGGATTTCAAGGTCATGTTGGTGATAAGAAGAACGACGAAGATAACAAGCGCGATGAGCTACTCGAAAAACTTAAAAACATTCTTTACAATACAAACACCTTGATCGTGTTTATCGAACTCTTGTTGATACGTATTTGCGTAACAGTTGAACAATCCGATATTCGTCTAGCATATGAGCAGCTCAGGAAGATGAGCGACTATGAACAAAAATCATATCGCCTATCCGCAAACTGGTTTCACGACGCATCATGGAAAAAATTGCGATATGTTTACGGTGCAAACCGCTGTGACAACATTACTGGTGGTGATGGGGGTATTTCACGTGAAATGGAGTCTTGCATTCTTAAAGCAGCGACTTATAAAAAGTAAAAAATAAATAAAAATAAATAAAAAAACAATAAAACCGTACATGTTTTTTACCGCATAGTTCTCCGAATAATATCAAAATCTATTATATTAGAGCAACCTAGAATATGTTTGATAGTGGACTTTTTATATTTCATCGCGATTTTCGTATCCAAGATAATATTGGCTTGATAAACGCAGCTTCCCAATGCAAGGATCTATATGTCTGTTTTATTTTTACACCAGAGCAGGTTGGAAAATCAAATCAGTATCGATCTACAAATGCAATCCAATTTATGATTGAATCGTTAGAAGATTTAGAAAAGGATATTCATTCCCATGGTGGAGAACTCGGCATTTTCTACGGAAAACAAGTCAAAATCATCGACCATTTTATCCAAAATCATAAAATAAATGCCGTATTTTATAACAAAGATTATACACCTTATGCAGTGGAACGTGACACAGATACCAGAGATCATTGTGTAAAACGAGGCATAGAGTGCATTGAATCCGCTGATTATTATTTACATGAACCTGGTACAGTTCTTACTGGCGGCGGTAAGGGATCTGCCTATAAAAAATTTACCCCCTTTTATGAATATGTTAAACACATAAAGGTACCCACACCTTCTAGTAAAAAATTCCATAATATTCGTAAAATCACATCCACATTTTCGTTAGAAAAGGCAATGAAAACCCTTGTAAAAAAGAAGAATGAGAACATTCTCGTCCATGGAGGACGAAAAATCGGTCTAGAATACTTACACAAGGGTGTTAAAGACCAGAAACATTATGATACAATGCGCAATGAATTAATCTACTCAACATCTCATCTCTCTGCCTATATTAAATTCGGCTGCGTTTCTATTCGTGAAGTATACGCGGCTTTTCATGGGAATAGTGAATTTATAAGACAACTATTATGGCGTGATTTTTTTGCGCATATTCTCTATGCTTACCCAGAAGTACTCGGAAAATCATATCATTATAAAGGAATTCATTGGCGTAAATCCGAAAAAGATTTTGATACATGGTGCCGTGGAGAAACCGGTTTCCCAATCATAGATGCAGGGATGAGAGAATTAAATGCCACTGGTTATATGCATAATCGAACGCGTATGGCAGTAGCTACTTTCTTAGTAAAAACTCTACTCATTGATTGGCGTTGGGGAGAACAATATTTTGCAACTCAATTAACTGACTATGATATTGCCAGTAATAATGGTAATTGGCAGGGTATTAGCTCCACCGGCGTTGATTTAAAGCCCTATTTCAAAGATATGAACCCATGGATACAGTCCGCCAAATTTGATAAAAATGCGGCCTATATTAAAAAATGGGTGCCTGAATTAAACGATGTCGACCCAAAAGATATACATAAGTGGTTCTCTAACCATAAAGACCCCAAATACAAAGATGTTCACTATCCGAAACCGATGGTTGATCTAGATGAACAAAAAGATAAAATGATGAAAATATATCAAAATACAAAGGCATGATTTTTGTAATTACAACTGTAATCTTCTGTAATTTTACAAAATTCACTGTTTTACTCTTTTGTAAAAAATAGTAAAATCTGTAAAAATACTACTAGTTACAGTTGTAATCAGTAATTACAATTTGTAATTACAACCCCAACTATTATTTTTTGGTTTATTTTTTTAAAGGCATATTGTAACAACCAAAAATAACCCAATGCCATTAAGCTCTTGTAATACATGTATACTATGTAACATTTCAAAGGCAAAACCAGCAAATTCTATCCGATTTTCTGACATAATAAACCGAAAAATGTATAAAGCTAACTGTACCTGTCATTATTTTGTGCATGAAAAATGCTTTAACACGTGGTGTAATTATAGATATTATTTTTATCCACCAGAATGCATGATTTGTAAAAAAATATGGGTAGAAGATTTGTAATTTACACCAGTGGAATTGTAAATAGAATGGTGAAGTAGCAGATCATATAAGGTAACATTTTAGGTATAGAATGTACAAATCTTTTTAACACAATATGCTATATAGAATGGAAAATACACTCTATCCATACGGTGAAGACATCACAAGCAAAATTTTTAATGTCTCTGACTTATCCAACTGTAAAATGCGCGGATTTGATTTATTAAACAAACCTGGTGAACTATTGCATACCCATCGTGAATATTTTTTTTATTCTGGTCATACAGGGCCCACTGGACCTACTGGTGTTGTAGGTGGAATAAAATACATTGTTTCATTATCGCCGGATTGTCATTACCGATCCAACCACGATTTTCAAAATAATCCCACCTTTTCAGTATTACGAGGACACACCTATTACTTTGACATAAATACACCAGGACACCCCTTCTGGATTACTACTGAAAATTCTAGAATCCCATTGTCACCCTTTCCTGATATCTCTAACAATGGAACTGATTGTTCTATGATCACATTTACGATTCCACTTGACGCCCCAAACCAACTCTATTATAATTGCGAAAACCATGACCATATGAATGGAGTGATTACGATATGTGATTTATTAGGGCAAACCGGACCGACTGGTCCCCAGGGTATAGTAGGACCCACCGGTCCATCCGATGGCCCAACTGGCCCAACCGGTCCTATAGGTCCACCCTATCAACGTGACATTACATACGTCAGTGTTTATAGCACAATATTTCAAAACGTTCCAACTGGGTTTCCCATTATTTTTGAAACCTGTAGTACGATGGATGGTGCATCTAGCTTTACCGATTTATCTAGTAGTGTTCTTATATGGAGAAGCGGAACCTATTCGGTCAACTACAATATTTATCATATTGAAGGGTGCCAATTTTCTCTTGTTAAAAATGGTACGACGATTGTGCCAGGTTCAACTGTGGGTACAATTGCCGGATCATCCCAATGTTCCAATAGTTTCCTTATCGATATTTCCGAGTCTGATTTTTTAACACCTACTGGTCTGATACCATATACGATGGGTTGCCAATTTCAAATCGTTAATAATACGACGTATGTGCCGAGTGTTGTTTTATATGATGCAAGTGCTCTTAACTATACTGTGCCATTAGTTAATGCAACTCTATCATTTTATCAAATCAAATAAATAGGGATTTTATAATAATATTTTTATTATTACAAAATATATGTTTGTTTCAATGGCGGACAGCCAGTAATACTACCAAAATATGTTATTATCTATGTCATTATGCGAGTGGTCCAGTAGGTCCAGTTACACCGATGGGGCCAGTAGGTCCTGTGGGTCCAATAAATCCTGTTAATCCTCTAGGTCCAGTTGAACCAGTATCTCCAGTAATACCTTGGGGACCAGTTGCGCCAGTAATACCCTGGGTACCAGTTGCGCCGGTAATACCTTGGGGTCCAGTAGGACCTAAGATACTTATACCCTCTGCACCAGTATTACCTTGGGGTCCAGTAGGACCAGTAGCACCAGTAGCACCCTGAAGGCCAGTGGGACCTAAGATACTCAATCCTTGTGCACCAGTTGCGCCAACAGCACCAGTCGGACCAGTAGCACCTGTTGCGCCAGTAGCACCCTGAAGACCAGTAGGACCTAAGATACTTAATCCTTGTGGACCAGTATTGCCTTGGGGTCCAGTAACACCAGTAATACCCTGAGGTCCAGTAGCACCAGTATCACCAGTTAAACCAATAGGTCCAATATCACCAGTGCTTCCTTGGGGTCCGGTAGGTCCTAATATACTGATTCCAGGTTGGCCAGGTGGACCAGGTGGGCCAGTAGGTCCAAATATATAAATCTTTCGCGACCCCCTAGAATGTCTTCGTCTACTACGATCAGAATCACTACTAGATGATGAGGAACTGCTGCTACTAGAACTACTACTAGATGATGAGGAACTGCTGCTGCTACTACTAGAACTACCACTAGATGATGAAGTATAACAACTGGAAGAATCAGAAGAATCAGAAGAATCGGAAGAAGAAGATTCAGTAGAGGAACTGCGATTGTGTCTATTGCGTCGGCTCTTTCTACTCTGTCTTTTTCCGCGATCTGTTTTACGTCTATCAGTTGTCTCTACTGGACTTACATTATCTACAAAATTTTTAGATAAATCAAGTTTTTTCGAGGATTTTTTACTAGGTCGCGAACGACTAGAGCAGGATGAGCAATTGGATGAGGAACATGAACAACTGGAATAACTATCATAAGATGAACTAGAAGATGACGAGGAACCTGAACTAGAAGATGACGAAGAACCTGAACTAGAAGATGACGAAGAACCTGAACTAGAAGATGATGAAGAGCTAGATGTATCTGATTCACTAACAGATATATCTCTAGCTCGCACCCCTCTTCTTGGTTCAACAGGATAACGATAATGATTATATGGGTTCTTCACTGACTGTCCTTCCCCTCAACGGCGACCACCGCGTCCACCATGTCCGCCGCGGTGTCCGCCACGGTGACCACCACGGTGTCCGTGTCCACCATAACCATAGTCACCCCAACCCCAAGTATTATCTAAGAAAAAATTCTCAGTTGCCAAAACAGTATTCTCTTGACGTAAGTCTTCACTCTCAATATCATTGATGAGAGTGGTGATCTCAGTGCCCTTGGCATCCACCTTCTCCTTGATGCTGCAGCAGCACTCTGCCAACTGCTGAGATAACTCCATCTTGTTCTTAAGAGCCTCATATTTAGCATCCGCCAACTGGCTAGCGAGGTGCTCCTTGATTTTCTGCGACTCCAACTGTGAAACAGCGAACTGCTGGGCAGACTGGGCAGCAAGGCACTCCTTCACCTTGTGTTGTTCAAGCATAATATTGGAATAGTGACCATCCGTCTTGGAAATCATGGCCGCAAACTGCAAATCCGCTTTGGAACTCAAGTGTTCCTTGTTTTTCTGCTCCTCCAACAAAAGAGAAGAATAAACCTTCTGCATCTCTAGTAAATTTTGGGATTGTCCTTGTACAGTTAATAGTTGATTTGCAGCAGAACTCTTAGCAAGAGCATCTAATAAACTAGAATATTGGGTTGTCTGGTTTTGACGAGTTTCCCAAGCAGCAGCAGTAGAAGTGTTCAATATATTTTGACTGGTTGACTGAATAGCAGAAACTACTTCAGATTCTGTCTTGTTTAATTGTGCAATCATATCACGACGAGTATCTGCCAATCTAGCCTGACTCTGTCCATCCACAGTAACAGTAGTCATACGATTCTCACCGGAATTTCTCTCAATGGCAGCAAGAAGTGCAGCATGAGTCTGGTTAGTAGTATTTACGCCATTGGCACCGTTACGCTCAATGGCAACCGATAAATCACGAGCCTGATTAGCAGCAGCTTCTCTGGAAGCAGCATCAGTCACAGTTGTGGTAAGGCGACCCTCACCAGCAACTCTCTCGACTGTCTGAAGAAGAAGAGAACCATTTCGCTCAGTAGCAGCAGTATTTAATGCCGAAGTTCTCTCCACAGTTCCCATAATATCGCGTGCAGAGTTGGCAGCAGCCTCTCTGGAAGCAGCGTCAGCAGTCACTGTGGTAATACGATTCTCACTGGCAACGCGTTCAACTGCGGACTGTGTCTGTGCAGCAGTTCGTTCAATTGCCACACCATTGTTGTAAGCATTATCAGTGACACTCTTAGAGAGAACACCAATTTCTGCAGTTAGAAGACGACTGCTATCATTGATTGCAGCAAGGTTCTTAGTAGTGCCATCGTAGATGTTCGAGGTCAATGCATTGTTCTGCATTGCAGCCAAGATCTGGTTAGGATCAAGGCTGTAGGGGTTGTAGGCAGGGAAGTAGGGGGGGGTCGCAGAGGCAGACATGGGTGTTTATATACTAATTACTCATAAAAAATTCTACAAAAAAAATACACTAAATAGTAACTGCATATATGCTTTGGAAAGTTTGTAAATTTGTAATTACAAATGTAACAGTATTACTACAGTTGTGACTGTGTACTTACTTTTGTAATTATTTTATCGATATCCTTACTGTTTTAGGAAATAAAGTTACAAATTATTTAATTATAGAAAAATAATTTCCATGGACTATGTATATATGAATCCATCCAGACCCAATAGTCCAACAGTTACAGGCAATGGCCATCATCCCTCCCAACACAAACATGTCACTGATGTTTATAATTTGATTATCAGTGAAAGTTTTCTTGTGAAACAAAAATACAATGATTTATTAGAGAAATACAATGAATTACTTTGTGAATATAAAAAGCTCTATTCTGCCACCAATAGCAATTCCGACAATATCGGTTCTGGTATTTTGAATTATATGCAAAATAAGGATGAATTGGCAGAACAAGTCAGTGAAAAAGCCCTTCCCAATAATCCTAGCAATGGAAACCCTACATCTCCTTACTACAATAAACCTGGTACAAATATAACCTTTATTCCTACTCCTAATCACCCACCAGTTATTAATCCGAATCCAAAACCACCACCTAAACCGCATCCAGTTCCGGTTTATCCTCCTGTTGCAAAAACAATTCTCCCCAGACCTCCCATTCCAAATATTCCTATCCCTCAACATCCTCCTACCCATCACCCAAAAGAATTTGAAATGGCCGAAGATAAAGACTTTGAAATAAATGAAAAGGGTAGATTTGGTCGCCATGGCCATTATGGCCACCATGGACACCACTTTGGTCGATATGGTGGCCATTATGGCGGTTTTTACCCTATATTACCACCAGTCTATCCTTATCCATATTACTAATCACTTTGCAATGGTATATAAAATTATATATTCAAGTTAAAATATATAATTGGAATTCAACTATAATCATCCAAACATATGTGTTTTGAATATTTGAGATTTGAAATGCGCCATATGTAAAACCCAAATCTTTAAATGGGTTTAAATTCTGAAATTATTAAATATATATAAATATATATATCTATACTATACCAGCCTTAAAATGCTATCCACACTCTCACCTAGGTTAATAACTTTTTATAAAGAAAACCCCCAAATTGATTTCGAATCAGTAAACCTTTTTTATGTTGATATTTTTGAAAAACTAATGTCATCAACATCTCATCCATTGTCACCTTCCGAATCAACAAATATTAATCTTCAAGGCAAGATTCTTACCGAATTGGACTCTGTAATCAATCATTGCAAAAAGATGGATAAACCAGTTGATATCCCATTATTATTGAACCAGCTATTTTCCACATGCGAAGTCATGAAACAACCTGTAATCAATGAGAACCTTGAAACCTGCATGTTAAAACGCCCTGGAAAAACCGGCATCTATGTGGGTTCATTTGGGTTAAACTGCAATGCTACTGCGGAAGAAATCCAGGATTTTTCAAAAATCGTCGAAGATAAACGATGCCATGGTATTTTTGTCAACCAAAAAGCCGGAATTTCTGGAAAACCCAATTACCACATTGACTACATCCATGGCAATGTCATCGTCTTTATCCACCAAGCCGAGTATTCGCAAGAGAAAATAAAGGTTGCCATCGATATTATTGACAATATTTCAACCAAGTTGAAAGACTTGAACAATAATCATGGCGATTGTACCATTCCCAAAATGGTTTTGGATGATATTAACAAAGAATATCAGCTTTTTTTGACACAAAAAGAGGCCGTTATTACCGTTTACAAAGATTGCCAAAAAAAGGTTCTCTCCCAATTCGATGAAATTCGTTTCCCCTGCCTAGATAAATACTTATCTACAAAATATATGCCACAGCCATTGAAACATGGCCATAAATGTGACCTTTGCAAATCATTCAATGCGAATAATCTAAAAGCATTGGCTGCGCATAAACGTGGTTGTGCTCGCAAAAATGTTTTTATTTCAGCGATTCCTGCTCCCATTGTTGATGTAATTACTGCATAAATCCCACCCCACCCCCCCAACTGTATTATTATTTATGTATTTTTCTCACAATTCGTTCACTATCATATAAAATAATCAAATCTATCGCAAAGTTATGACTTTTAATAAAAAAGTTATAACTGTAATCAGTGACTGCATATTTGAAGCCAATGCGATTCATTTTTGTCGCATTTCATATTATATATTAAGATAATATAAATGCCATCGGATTCATCAAACAACCGCCCTAGCTCTCCTTCTAACAACCATCCCAACTCTCCTTCTAACAACCATCCCAACTCCCCTTCTAATAACCACTCTGAGAATGACTCCAGTAATAACACAACATTTGTTTTTGATACATCATCCAGCAAAATTTTTAAAACCGATTCTTCTGGAAATATCGATTTTACAAGTTCGACTCGTAATAATATAGTAACCATTGATGGATCATCTAATTTCGTAATCGATGTCTCTAGTTCTTTTGTAGTAACCACCAGTAATGACTATTGCTTTGATATTTCTGGTGTAGATGTTTCAAGTAACGATACCGATTGCTCTGTTAATATTCACTTTGTTCCTATTGTTCTAGATGTTTCAAGAAGTGTTATAATTGATAATTCAATGCAATTAGTAAATACTCAGGGTTACACTATTGACGGTTCATATGCAACAATGATTAATCTTACCACTATTGACCCCTCTCTCAATCCACAAATAGAGGAAGACTTGGAACAAATAGTATCAACCTATGTGGATGACTTATCTGGACCCAATTCACTTCTTGTGAATGAAATTCGTCTATATGCTAATCAAATACAATGCTCAGATTTCCATGGTAAAGGTACCATCGATGACTATACCAATCTTTTTGAAGCCGCTGCTAAAATTGCCAACGAATCCAAACAAATCGAACTTGATGTTGATATTGATGGGTTCTCTGAATTTGCGAATGCTGCCGATGAATTAAGCGCCCTTTTCAGTGGTTTTATTATGAAATTGCAAAATGTGAATATTATTGATGACCATAATTTCTTATCCGCTATTGCGAATGCATTGAAAAAAATCGTCAATCTATCCAAAATATTCGGTAAATTCAAAGAGACCATCTTAGCAACCAGTAGCATACAGATACCCAAGTCGGCACATGATACAAGTGTCATTATTTCAGGTGTTATGGATGAAATTAATTGTGCAATGAACTACATTGGTTATTTTGTAGATGCTAGCAGTAATAAACCAGTAGATGCTGAGCTAACTACCTCAGAGAAAAACGTTATTAATAAAGCAATTGCTACAATAGATAATTGGAATGTTCTCTGTGAACAAGGCCTTTCGGTTACCATGTCCAATGACGTAGACATTTCTTTTATTAAACAATCGAGTGACCAACTTAAGGTTACTACACAGACACTTCGAAATGCTACAAATAATTTGAAAAATAAATTATCCAAGTTTCATTATTGCTAAAAACGCTACGTTTTGAGAACATTTTGTTATAGAATGTTCTCAAATAATGACATTACAATCTACATTACAAACAATACCCCTATCTACCACCACCTCACTCAAAACATTTCGGACTATCTTGGTTTTCATCTTATCATCCTCTTCTTGGTTCATTCCTCCAATGGTTGTCATGTATAATTTATTTAAAACCGCACTTTCATTTGAATTAATATTCGTCAAACATTCTGGATTTTGATCCTTCCAATCACTGATTTGTGACATATTCTTTTGAGCTACCAATTCAATGGCATTTTTTAACGTCTCCTTTTCTTGGTTCTCTTTTTCCCATTTATCTTCCTCTTTAATATACACAGTTTCACGTTTTATATCCGTGCAATGCAGGGGTCGGCGTTCCAACTCTGTATTTTTCAACGCATTTACAAAGATCCGTGATAACCCATCCACATAACCCAATCTTCCAGTTTCCTCCAAATCCTCCAATTTCAAATTTTGGGTGATAGATGTAATAAAATCCGAAAAATTCAATGCATCTTTACACGTTTCATGTAAAAAGAAATTCAAATTAAACTGCTTATTATTCGAATTAATTGTGTGATTATTACTATTATGATTCGTTATTTGGTTCGTAGTCGATATTTTCTCCATCTTTTCAACCATTTTGTCATGCAGCTCTTTTGTCTGTTCTATCCATAAATTCTGCATCTCCTTATTATGTCGCATCAAATCCAAGAATATTTGTTGCGTATCTACAGAATTCACCTGCTGCTGCTGTTGCTGCTGCACTTTATTACTTGCGTCTGTCTCACATTTCCTGGAATGTTTCCACAATCCACTTGTTGTTAAAAATATGCGAGAACATGTTTTACAAGAAAGTTGGGTTTTTTCATCCTTTTTTTGCTGTTTTTCCTGTACTCTCACTGGCTCAATGATTCTAGGTTCTTCCTGTGCCGCCATCAGTACTTTTCGGTTATGCTTTGAGGTATCCAAATGTTTTAAATAGTGGTGCTTGATTATCGTATCATAGTTGCAATATTCGCAATGGTAGGATGGTGGGTTCAATGTCCCTAAATCCTTACACTTTTTCATTTCCATCTATATTACACTTTGGAAATAAAAAGTGTAAATTTAAGAAATGGTAAGGGTACAAATATTTTAATGATAAATTGGTTATGTAAATTGGTTTTAAGTTTTTTATACATAAAATACTAATTCTAAATTTACACTTTGGAAATTTTTGGAAATACTTGGAAATGAAAAGTGTAAGTTTGGACATTTACACTTTTTGGAAATGAAAAGTGTAAATTTTTTGGATGGTAAGGATGATATATTTTTTATTTGGATTTTGTATGCATATACAATGCCATTGTAAGAATGAAAATTATGGGTCGGTAAAAATTTACACTTTGGAAATAAATGGAAATATTTTGGAAATGAAAAAAGTGTAAAAAATTATGCAGTGGTATTTTTGCCCCCTATTTTTCCACGTTTGTGAGCATTCCGGTAAGGGACCAATTTTTAAATGGTCTTTTTTATAAAACCCTCTAGGAAAAAATTTTTGGACAAAAATAAATGTCCAATTTTGAAAAACCCAACGTACTCTTACAAGGATTTTTTATTGATTTTTAGGTCCAATGCATCTATTTTTATTAATAATCCAAGTTCTTAGCATAATATAGTTTGGTTTTTTCTGTCCAATAATAATGTGTATTTCAATCACAAAAACCGATAGGGGGTAGTATATGAAACCCAGAATAAAACGCCGGAAAACCCAGAAAAACATTTTGGAACCAAAGAAAAAAAATCATATAGAATGATGGATCGTGTATAGAGGAATGATGAATCCTCTATCAGATGAACAAGAAAAGATTGTAAATTATTTAAAAGATGGTAAAAACGTGGTAGTTGATGCATGTGCAGGATCCGGTAAAAGTACGACGGTTCTCAGCGCAGCGAAGATACTGGGGGAGAAGAAGGTTCTCCAAGTTACCTACAATTCGTCATTGAGAACCGAAATCAAGGAGAAAATAAAGGAATATGAGATCCAAAATCTAACGGTGCATACTTATCATAGCCTGGCGGTGCGCCACTATTTACCAACATGTTATACGGATTCTGGGATTCGTCAGGTTCTCTACAATGATTTGGCTCCCAGAAGCCAGCCTCCCAAATACGATTTGATTGTCATTGATGAAACCCAGGATATGTCAATTATTTATTATAGGCTAATATGCAAATTATTAAAGGATATTGTGAAGGTGCATAGAGAACATCGATTCCAATTATTAATATTAGGTGATTGGATGCAAGGATTATATGAATTTAAGGGGTCAGATATCCGTTTTTTAACATTGGCAGAAGAAATATGGAGAACAAACCCTCTATTAAAAACACCGGAATTTATGAAATGTACAATGAAAATGTCGTATCGGATTACAAATCAGATGCGCGATTTTATAAACGATTGCATGTTAGGTGAGCCACGGTTAGATTCATGCCGTGATGGTCAGAAGGTAACCTATATACGAAATTCCCAGGTTTTTCTGGAGAATACCGTGGTTTTTTTAATAAACCGGCTATTGGAAACAAGGGAAGCAACCCCAGGTGACATTTTTATCTTAGGTGCATCGGTCAAGGGACCCAATTCGAACATACGAAAAATAGAGAATGCTTTGGTAAGAAACAATATTCCATGCCATGTTCCAATTATAGAGAATGAAAAAATCGAGGATGAGCGCGTAATTAAAGGGAAAGTGGTGTTCTCTACATTTCATTGTGTAAAGGGTAGGCAGCGCAAATATGTCTTTGTTGTGGGCTTTGATAATGGGTATCTAGAATATTATGCTAGGAATCTTCCACGACATACATGTCCCAATACATTATATGTGGGCTGTACGAGAGCAACCCATGGTCTTTACTTATTAGAAATCGATCAGTATTCTACTGATAGACCACTCGAATTTTTAAAGAAGACACATCATCAAATGCGTGAAATGCCATGTTTGCATTTTCGTGGACATCCGAGGTCTATTTTTTATGAAAAAGAGGCAATTACAGATGGGGAGGTTCTCGATAAACCCACCCATGTAACTCCCACAGAATTAATAAAATTCATGTCGGAATCAGTTTTGGAAAAAATAACACCGATTTTAGAACGTATTTTTAAAATAGAAGCGCCAGAGGGCGTCATCATAGAAATTCCATCTATTATAGAAACAAAATTGGGGACTTACGAAGAAGTATCCGATTTAAATGGGATAGCCGTACAAAGTTGTTATTATGATAGATTATCAGATGGAAATGTATTGTATGAAATTATAAATGAGAACATTGCAATAATGAAATCAGGGCAACACATGTTTTTACGTATTATTGCAGATGAATTATCAGAGAAAATTACAAAGCCATCAGAATATTTATATTTGGCAAATATCTACATTGCAACCCAAGAAAAGCTATATTTTAAATTAAAACAGATACAAAATGATGAATATAATTGGTTAACCAGTGAAGTCATTTCTCAGTGTTTAGAACGGTTAGAGACGGTGATTGGTAAGAATTTTATAGATATAACGCCACTTATTGAAGAAACCATCATTTATTCTGGAGACAATGATGCGCATTGTTTGATTGATGAAATATTATCTGGTTATTTTGGAGATAAAAAATTTAGGTTTACAGCTAGAACCGACATAATAACAGAGGATACTGTGTGGGAATTAAAATGTACGAGTAAATTGTCATTGGATCATCAACTACAGTTGGTTATTTATGCTTGGTTATGGCGTTTGGCAGCCCCATTGGATGATTTAGATGCACAATTAAAGCAGTTTAAATTATTTAATGTGAAAACTGGCGAATTATTAGTATTGGATGCAGAATTGCACGAATTAAATGAAATAATGATTCTATTGCTTGATGGAAAATATCGGAACAATGAACCAAAATCAGACGACGATTTTTTATTGGAAACACAGCAGGATGTATAATTAGAATGAATAATGTAAAATTCTAATTATATTTTTTTTAACCATTTAGTGGGAGTTCACCCTCTTGTCCTACCAAAGAGCCCTGAGGAGCTCCATTCGGCGACTGTTGCTGAATAAAGAATTTAATGCACTCAAAAATCTTGGCAGATTCAGCGATCGAAAATGCGCCACGTCTCTGAGCAACATTCAAGAATTGGACAATTAGATTCAAACTGACACTCTCATCAGTAACTGGAACATCAATGAGATTCACTTGTTGTTGGGGTTGAGCGGCGGATTGTGGATCCATTTGTATATTAGTAATTACTATTTATGTTTTTATATTATTTTTTTACATAATTTTCTAGATTGTTTATTTTTTCTTCTAGAATTTTATTTTGTTTCTTCAATATTTGAATTTCTTTTACCAAAATTGGGATTAACGCAGTATAATTTAAGCTCTGATATTCGTCACCATCCTTTTCACCATGGACAATTTCAGGATAAATTTCTTGTATTTCATGGGCAATAAACCCAAATTCAGGTTTTTCTGAATCTTTTCTGCAATAACGCACTGGGTTTAAATTATCTACTATAATGTCTTTATTATCAATGATTGGTTCAATATCCATTTTTAGTCTATAATCAGACGCTGAATAGATACTGCTGGATGCATATATACTTCCTTGTACGTGTAATGGATAAGTAGGATTCGTAGTATTAATGCCAACATTGCCACCCCAACCTGCAAGTACTAAATTGCGTTTTAAATTATTTGCACCATTAAATGCTTCTATTGAACCATATTGCCCATTACCTGGATTTAATACCATTGCTGTATCCTGTGATGCATTATAAATCGTAAGTGGAGAAGTAGGACTGGTAGTACCAATGCCGACATAGCCATTTGCTAGCAAGGTCATAACATCTGTATCAGGAAAATGATTTTCTCCAGAACCCAATCTGATATCAAGTCGTGTGTTAGCACTAACACCATTAGTACCTGAATTGGCATAACGCGACATGTTAAATACCGCGCTTGCAGAATAACTCCGACTATTTGTTCCAGCACGTTGAAGAAACAACATACTGGCAGGATCATTCAATGCAGTGTTTGATGTTGCAGTATTATTATAAATTGAGAATATTGGTGAGTTGCTGGTAGAAATAACGGTACCAGTAGCACTTCCTATAACAGCACAACCACTAAAATCAAAGCCACTTGGATTATATTGACTTCCTGTAACAATACTAGGACCAAAACGAGCAATGCCAGGGATGTAGGTGGTTTCGGCGGAAGTACCGATAACAATTTGGTGATCTGCTGTGGTTGTAGCATTGAAACCGATGGCAGTGGAATAACTAACACTCCCACTTCCACTAGCTACACCGGCAGCTGAACCAATAGCAGTATTATAAC
>Ga0214921_10002941_pt1 | contig 26894 bp, 25 predicted proteins | sample LL1505_MetaG_FD_177992 | JGI IMG/M metagenome (GOLD analysis project Ga0214921, IMG submission 177992) | Freshwater microbial communities from Lake Lanier, Atlanta, Georgia, United States - LL-1505 | ecosystem: Environmental > Aquatic > Freshwater > Lake | place: USA: Georgia | collected... | reverse complement strand
CCATAACCAACAGAAAATTCCACTTCCAAAATGTTTACTTATATGGGGTATTACAGTATTACATACGACCGAAGGAAGTCCCCGTGGGACAATCGGGTAAGGCGTCACAAGCATCTATCCCAATTAAGTCCGATGGCGTTCGAACAGTGTCAAATTGCGTTATGAAAAGTGTCTACGATATTGGGGGAATGCCAAAAGTCTACGGCCTCAGTGGCGAAAAATATTTGCAATACAATAATTATGTATTAACGATACAGTAGAAAAAAATGATAAATAAAGACGATTTAGTGGTTGGCGTTATTGGATTAGGCTATGTAGGTCTACCTTTGTCATTGGCGTTTGGTGAAAAAGTTAAAACGATTGGTTTTGATGTTAACAAAAAACGTGTCCGTGATTTAAAGGGTGGCATAGATGAAACTTCTGAAATTTCATACGAAACGCTATCTTTATCAAGGAGTCTTGAGTTTACCGACGACGAAGAAATGCTTTTTGATATAAATTTTTATATTGTTACGGTCCCAACTCCTATTGATGAAATTAAGAATCCAGACTTAAATCTTTTGCGAGTTGCTTCAGAAACTATTGCAAAGTATCTTAAGCCAGGCGATATAGTCGTTTATGAATCAACGGTATATCCTGGTTTAACGGAGGAATTTTGCATACCAATTTTAGAAAAAATTTCTAATTTAAAATGCGGGAAAGATGGCAACGACAATGGTCTTACGTATGATGCTGATAAAGAATTTTATGTTGGATATTCTCCTGAGAGGATAAATCCTGGTGATGAAAATCGCAGCCTGGTGGATATTATTAAGGTAGTTAGCGGCTCTAATTCATATGCTAGAGACAAAATTTCCGCCATCTATTCTTTGATCATTAAGGCTGGAATACATCTCGCTCCTTCTATTAAGGTAGCCGAGGCTGCTAAGGTAATTGAAAATACACAAAGAGATCTCAATATAGCTTTTTTCAATGAGTTATCAATAATATTTTCGAAACTAGGAATAAGTACACATGACGTCATTGACGCAGCAAAGACAAAATGGAATTTTTTAGCACTAGAGCCTGGTTTAGTTGGTGGACACTGCATTGGTGTGGACCCATACTATTTGGCAAAAAAGACGCTCGATATTGGATTGGAGCCAAAGCTAATTTTAGCTGGGAGATCTGTTAATGAGGGAATGGTATTTCATGTGATTGACCGGATCATTTCTGAATTGGGTAGAAATAATGTTTCGTATACTAATGCATCGAAAGTTAGAGTGCTAATCTTAGGCTTGACTTTCAAGGAGAATGTGTCAGATATAAGAAATAGTAAATCCATCGAATTATTTTATAAGCTAGTTGAGTTTGGATATGATGTGTATGTACATGACCCCCATGTAAGTAAAGATGATTTAAATACTACATTGAACTATAAATTTTTACCGGATTTAAATAGCTCTAGTTATTTTGATGTTGTTGTGGTGTCAGTTCCACATAAGGTTTACAAGGATAGTGCCACAGAAATTTTCTCATTAATTGATAAGAGGAGAAAATCTATTATTTTTGATTTGAGGGGAATATTCCGGAAAAATAAGTTTGCAGATAATAATTATTTATCATATATAACCTTATAAAAAATGAAGAAAATATTCCTATTTTTTGTATTGGTAACATTGTCCGCCATGTTTTCTTCGTACTATTTTTTTGCAAGTATAAATTCAACATGTGTGGTTAAGTTCTCATCAAGTAATGAGGTAGTAAATGCGCTAGTCGTAATGGACCAAAATGGCCTGCTAGCATCATCATATGCAAATTTATTTGGACCTTTGAAAAAATTAAGCCTAAGGAAGTCCTTATCTATTTATGGATACCATTCAATTCATATTGAAACTTTAGATGGGTGCAAAAATATTGAGGCCTTTATGACTTATTTAAAAGGTAATATTGATGAAAACTTAAAGTATTCAAAAATATTCGGAAACAACTATAAAAATTATAAGAATAATTTCTGCAAAATGTATCAACAGAACAAAAACTTTGTTGAAGAGAGCTTTTTTAAGAAGTACATGGCCAATTTCTCAACTGCTGAAGATTTCTATGAAAGATATTCTAAAATTGAAAATATCAAGACTGCCTGTACTGGTGGATCATTTTTGATTAATGAAAATATTATTACAGATATCACCCATTCAGAGCTTAATAATAATTTTGAGCGCTTGGGTTTTTACGCACTATTCTCATATTTTGTAGTCATACTCTTGTTGCTTATAGGGCTTGTTGTCGTATTTAATTTTTTCACCCTAAAGATAAAAAAAGATGAATAGTACTGCAGTTATTATTCCTGCAAGAGCTGGATCGAAGGGATTGCCTGGTAAAAACTTACTTAATTTGGGAGGGGCCCCTTTAATTTCATATTCTATTTTTCATGGCTTATTTTTGTCAACTACAGATACTTATGTTTTAACTGATGGCACTCAAATTGCCGATGAGGCAATAAAGTTTGGCGCAAAGATTCCATATTTACGCAATTCCGAAGGGGATGCTAGAGATGAGGCTTCAACCGAAGAGGTGATTGATAACTTCTTGAATTATTGTAATATTGCTGGAAAATCATATACGCATATTGTGCTATTGCAGCCTACTTCTCCTTTGAGAAGTCTAAATACGCTCAGACTAGCGAGTATTTTGTTAGCAGCTGGTTTAGATTCTGCGTTATCTTTATGCCCATTAGATAGGTTTTTATGGAGTCAGGAGGGTGATCAAATAAAGTCGCAAAGCTATGAGTTAAATTGTCGGCCTCGGAGGCAAGAGGTAGAAGGTATTTCTGATTTTATTGAGACTGGAAGCATGTATGTCTTCAGTGTTGAGGGGTATGTAAAAAATGGTACTCGTTTATTTGGGGCAGTGAAAAAAATTCTTACTCCTATTGAAGAGTCATTCGAAATAGACGGTCTTTCAGATCTTGAATTAATACGGACATTCTTAGAAAAATATTATGATAAATTTGGATTACATAATTTCGAAAAATTCTAGCTTAAAAGATGCTTTATTGCGCTTGGATTTGGCTAAAGGTGGGTGTCTATTTGTAATAGACGAGGACGGTTCCTATATTGGCACACTATCCGATGGTGATATAAGACGTTCACTCCTATTGAAAACTGATCCTTTGGAAATTAATATTAATATCCATGGCTTTATAAATAAAAATTCTGTAAAAATTTTTAAAGACGAACTAAATTCCTTTTCATTTCACCAGCTTAACCAGGGTATTAGAGTTGTACCTGTTATAGAGAGATCTACTTCTAGAGTAATAGGCGTCCTTCAGCGTGAATCCTTGCCTTTTAATATCTCGGGTAGAGAGATTGGAAAGGGAAAGTCCGTGTATACGATTGCTGAAATTGGCAACAATCATCAGGGCGAAGTAGTAAATGCTATAAAACTTATCGATTACTGCGTTAGTGCGGGATTTGATGCTGTGAAATTTCAGCATCGGGATATTGATTTTCTTTATGGTGCAGTAGACAAATCATCACTTGATATTGGCGCTCAGTATGTCTGTGATTTAGTTACTCGCTTTAGTCTTAATAACCATGATATGGGATTAGTGAGGCAATATGCTCAGGATAAAAAAATTGATTTTATCTGCACCCCTTGGGATATCTCGTCACTGGATTTTCTTCTAGGGCTGGACGTTAAAGCTTTAAAAATTGCATCAGCAGATTTAAGTAATACTCCGTTAATTCAGAGGGCTGCTATATCTGGAAAGCCGGTAATTCTATCAACAGGAATGTCGAACGAGATTGATATAGTTAGAGTCTCCAACCAGTTAAATTTCATGCGATCTAATTTCGCATTATTGCATTGCCAATCTATATATCCCGCGCCTGCAGAAAGTTTAGAATTGAGTTACATGGAGCGCCTAAATCAAATTTCTGGTAAGGCTGTTGGATACTCGAGTCATGATCTAGGATTTCTTGGTTGTTTTGCTGCAGTTGCCTTGGGTGCTTCTATTGTCGAAAAGCATGTTACCTTGAGCAGAGATTGGGAAGGTAATGATCACAGAATTAGTCTTGTGCCCGAAGAGTTGAGGGATTTCATTGAGGGTATAAGAGCAATTGAGCTGATGGTTTCATGTGATCACAAGCCGAGGTCAATCTCCCAGGGTGAGCTAATCAATAGTCACGCCTTGGGTAAATCTTTATACTATTCTAGCTCCAAGATGGCTGGAGAGGAGATTGTCCACAGCGATATCATCGTAACAGCCCCAGGCGGCGGAGTGCCGCCAAATAAGATTGATGAATACGTAGGAAAAAAAATCAGATTAGACGTAAAAAAGGGCGATGCAATTTCTCCGCACCAAATAACGGGAGAGTTCCCATCCTTTGATTGCATCTCTCAGTTTGAAAGTAAAATTGGCATTCCAGTGCGACCGCATGATCTCGGTAAATTATCAGATAAAATCCAATGCCATTTGTATGAATTGCACCTTGGGATCCATGATTTGGGTATATCTCCTGCAAGTTACCTCAGTTCATGGGCGGGTAAGGCAACTTTCACGATTCATGCGCCTGAGATATTTTTGAATGACCACCTTCTTGATTTATGCTCCCAAAATAAAAGGCATCGCGATCTTTCAATTGAGCATTTCCAGAAAGTCATTTATTATTCAGAAGAGGTTCGGGCGATCACCAATATTTTTGAGGATATAAAGTTAATTTGCAATGTAGGAGGTTGGAGTGTAGATGAACACAAGCCTGAGGAATGGTGTGATAGGGGGTATGAATTACTTGCTGATTCATTCTCGAGAATTAATTTTGGAAACGTTACACCTTTAATTCAAACAATGCCGCCTTTTCCTTGGCATTTTGGAGGGCGACGATTCCACAATCTTTTTTTAGATCCAAGAAAAATTAAAGAGGTTTGTGATATTTACAATTACAAAATTTGCCTAGACATATCTCACACCTTAATGTATTGCGAATGGGCTAACAAAAACATGTTTGATGAAATCCTCAGATTGGAAGATTATGTTTCTCATTTACACATTGCTGATGCCTTGGGGGTAGATGGAGAGGGTTGTAGGCTAGGTTTCGGTGATCTTGATATCAATCGGTTCATTAATATGATTAATAAAGATTTTATTGGCTCAACAAGAATTATTGAAGTTTGGCAGGGTCACAAGGATGGCGGCTCGGGTTTTGTCGAGGCATTCAATTTTTTACGAAAAGCAGGTATGAAGTGAATAATATTTTTAGCGAAGAGGGATTTCTTATTAGAAGAAACTATTACTCTAAGAATGCAATTAAAGAATTAAATACATACTTAGACTCATTAACACCAAGAGTTTCTGGGTTGAATTATGAGGTACCTTGGGGTTATGGAGATTTTAAAAAAGACCCTTTTTTTCTGAAAAATATTTTTACAAATGATCTTAAGGAAGAATTTAATAACCTGTATCCTGAGGGGTGGAACCTTAGTCATCTAGTTGTAAATGAAAAGGCGCCTTTTGTGGGGCAGGACGTAGAGTGGCATCAGGAATGTTCTAATATTGATACATTTTCTCCCGGAGCCCAATGGGAATCCAGCTGGAAAAAATTTATTCAAATTTATGTTGCATTGGATGATGAGACCGAGCTCAACGGGGGGCTATTGTTTTTTTCAAAATCTCATGAAGATGGTCTATTGGAGCATGTGGATATATTATCGCCAGCATTAACGCATAAAAGAGGCTTAACTTATAGTAGTCTATCAAAGGCTTCAAAAAAATTTACGCTTAAAAAAGCAATGCTAAAGTCTGGGGATCTTTTAATTTTTAATTCACTCTTAATTCATGGAAGCGGGCGTAACATGGATGCCCTCAGAAGAAGGTCTATAGTAAGTCAGATTTATTCAATTGGTGTGCCAGAATGGAATCAAGACATCTTTAAGCGTGAACAGAATTTTCGTAAAAATTATGTATCCGAAAAATTGAGTGAATATGTTGATAGATTTAGTCAAAGAGCTATGTATGAGGATATTAAAAGATGACAATCAATCTAGACAAAATAAATCGAATTAGAGCTGCTAGAGGATATACAAAAGATACTCTAAGATGTGACATGGCAGAGCGTGGTATATATTTCCCAGAATCCTTCTATAAAAAAGTTATAAACTCAATTTCACAGTTAGATTTCTTAGCTTATCCTGATTACTCACTTTATGAAGATTTGTCTAAAAAAATAGGCGAGTTGCATGGGGTAGACCCATCTAGGGTGTTGCTTGGTGCTGGTTCAGATAGCTTATTGAAGGCGATAATTCAAACTGAGTGCTTATGTAAGAATAAATCATTGATAATCCCGATCCCTTCGTTTCCAATGGTCGCTATTTATGCTGAAGGTTTGGGCGTTACCGTTGTGAATTTAGAAATTAATTCGCCCATATCTTTTGATGTTGAATCAATTATTTCAAAGATTGATGAAAGCGTTGGATTGATCATAATTTCTGATCCTATGAGCCCCTATGGGCAAGAGTTAAATATTGCACAAAGAAGGCGATTAATCGATGAAAGTGGTAAACGAAATATTACTGTAGTTTTTGATCAGGCATATGGGGAGTTTGTTGAAGGTTACCACCCAAAAGATATATGTAAATCCATATATGATTCGAGTAATGTAATTATTTTAAAAACCCTATCTAAGGCAGCGGGGCTTGCTGGTGCTCGTGTAGGCTATCTTGTGTCAAGTGCTCAGAATAGCAACAGATTATCGAAAGTAATAGAGACTTTTCCAATTAGCAGTATTAGCGCAAGAGTTGCCCTTGAGTTAATATCTCAATATGAAATAGTGGAAGAATACTCAAAAGCGGTGTGCAAGGAGAGATCGCTATTGGTTGATACCCTAAAATCACTGAATATTAATGTGCTAAATTCCGCTACAAACTCAATTCATTTTGAGGTGCCAGTAGAAAAATATTCTCTTTTTTTGGGGTTATTGAAAAAATCCAACGTGCTTGCAAAATATGGAGATGGAATTGGTACGCCAGTTAGGGTGCCAGGAAGTAATTCAACAAATTGGGTAAGATTTTCAATCTTCCCAGATTTATCAAAAACAACTTTCTTTATTTCCTTATGCAGGCTATTCAATGTTGATAAATAATTTAAAAAGTTTTAAATATCGGTTTTTGTGCTGGGCAAGAGATTTTCTTGTAACTCATGGCCGGCATTATCCTTGGCCAAGACGACTTCATTCGCGTATGTATTCTTGGGAAAAGTTTTATAAAAATACAGACATTAAAAGGGTGAATCTTGGGGCTGGCCCATACTTCAATAAGGATGGCTGGATAACAGTGGATCTCATTTCGGATCCTAAATATGCTGTTTCGCGAAGAAACTACATTGCTTCACGTCTGGGGGATGAAAAATTAACGGTATCTAACATCGATATTTGTTATACGTCTCATTTCTTGGAGCACCTCAACATAAATCAGGGCGCAGGACTTATTAAGTCAGTATTTGCAGGAATGAATTCGGGTGGTATTTTTAGAATTGTTGTGCCTGATGCAAAGCTTGTATTAGAGAGATACCTAGAGGATGATTTACAGTGGTTCGAGCCGATTATGCCGATATTAAGATCAGACGGAGTGGAGTTTAATATCGAGAATTCGGTACTAGTTATTTTGTGTCAGGCTCAATTGCGAAACCCAGAGGCATTAAAATTATTGAGAGGATTGAGTAATGTTGATGGAATTGAGGAGTTAGCAATTAGAATTAATATGCTGTCTAAAGACTTGGATAATGATGAGGAGGGTAGGATGCACTTAACATCGTACACTCCAAATATCTTGATGCAAGCTTTGAGAAATGCTGGTTTTTCTAAGGTATACCAATCTTTTTTTATGGGTAGTCGCTCTCCGGAGATGAGGGAGGCCCCCATATTTGATGGAACTCATCCGTGGTTAAGTCTTTATATTGAGGCAATAAAATGACCTACGGTAAAGCGCTTATTGAGGGTCCTTACATCATTGCTGAGGTTGGCTTAACTCACGAAGGCTCCCTTGGGAATGCTTTAAAATTTATTGATATTTTTTCTGAATTAGGCGCTTCTGCCATAAAATTTCAAATGCATATTCCAGAGCATGAGTCTTCTGCAGATGACTCTTTTAGGGAGGCTACACTCTTTCCTCAAGACTCAAGTAGGATCGAGTACTATAGTCGCACGAGTTTTGATTTGAATGAATGGAAAGTTTTAAGAAAACATTGCCGTCAAAAGAAAATAGATTTTGGCATGTCAATCTTCAGCGAAGAGGCTTTATATAAAACAGTTGAACTAAACCCAGACTTTCTAAAGGTGGGATCAGGAGAGTCACTAGATATTTTTTTTATAAACAAAGTTTTGAGTACGAAATATCCAGTTATTATTTCAACAGGATTAAATACGGAGCAGGAGAGGGCTGTAATAATAGACATCGCAGCGCAGAACAGAGGTAGGGTCAGCGTATTGCATTGCAGTTCGCTTTATCCAGTAACTCCTGAATACTGGCGACTGAATGATCTTCAATTAAATATTAAAAAAAATCCTGGAATAAATTTTGGCATTTCAGATCACTCTGGAAAATTATCACCATCAATTATTGCCGCTAATTACGGGGCTAGAATTTTTGAAGTGCATGTAACTATTTCAAATATGTCGTTTGGTCCGGATGTTTCCTCATCTCACGATCCAATAAGTTTTGCTCTTCTTGTTAGTGAAATTAAGCAAGTTTTTCAATCAAAATTATCCCCAGACACGAAATACTCGGAAAAAGTTAGGAAAATAAGAAGCTTGTTTTCAAAAAGCTTATATTACAAGGATAATTTGAAGGCCGGGAAAATACTGAACGAAAAGGATTTGTGCTACTTAAAACCAGGAGTGTATATTCCATCAACCTTGCGTGAAAAGTACATCGGCCGTACTTTGAGGGTTAATGTCTGTTCGCATACCCCACTTAAGATTACAGACTTTGCAGATGAAAATATTAACATTCATAGTTGATAGAGCCAATTACGGGCGATTAAAGAAATGCTTGATTCGCCTTAAGGAGGATCCAGAAATTGAAAGTTTAGTTGCTCTAACTGGTAGTGCTGCATTGTCTAAATATGGAAATTTAGAAGAGGAGATGAGGGGCGTCAACCTTAAGATTGAGCCTCCAATATATGCTGAAATTGCAAGCGGTGAGTTGAGTGGCATGGTCTCAACCATTGGACTAATGGTTATTAAATTTTCTGACCTTATTCAACGCATTAAACCAGATGTGGTTCAACTCATAGGTGATAGATATGAGGCTTTGGCCGCCGCAATAGCTAGTTCATACGACGGTATTCCAATTATTCATCATCAAGGCGGAGAGTTGTCGGGGGCGTTAGATGAGATGACTAGACATGTGATTACAAAAATGTCACATATTCATTTTGTTGCAACTGAAAGAGCCAAAGATATTGTCAGACAATTAGGCGAGTCTGATAAAAATATATATTTAACTGGTTGCCCTTCCTTGGATATTGTTAAATCGGTTATGCAAAATCAAACGAGCTTAAAGTGGCTGAATGAGATCGGTGTTGGCGATAACCTTAATATAGAAGAACCCTTTTTTTTGTTTATCTACCATGCAGATACTGAAGATATAGATAAATCAACTAAATATTTTGATCAGCTTCTAGAGTTAGCATTTCATCAAAAAATTCAAGCAGTAATTTTTTGGCCAAATATAGATCCTGGATCAGATAATATTGCCAAAAAAATTAGAGGACATCGAGAATCCCATGTTGTTAATAACAAGGTGCGATTTTTAAGGAATGTATCACCTGAGCGTTATATTGAGCTAATGATAAAGGCAGAATTTGCGATCGGAAATTCTTCATCCTTAGTTCGAGAAGGATCTTATATTGGTCTCCCTACTTTTTTAATTGGTAATAGACAGCTTAATAGGGAGTATGGAAAAAATATTATTCCTATTGCATATCAGGATATTTTGAAAATTAATAAATTAATAGATAAAAAGTGTTATTTAAAGAATAGGGAATCAACTTATCTGTATGGTTCTGGAGATGCAGTTGATGTAATCATTTCTATTATTTCATCACTGAAGAGAAAAAAAATTAAGCATTATAAAAATTTTCACTTGCTATGATTTTCATAGAAGAGGGTATATTTAGTGAAGATCAGATGTCTCTATTGAGAAGGCAGTTCAACAAAAAAAATTCCAATTGCTCGGAAGTAGATTATTTTATAGTTGGGCATAAAACAAAGTTAAGCGAGGATTTTTTTAAGAGTTTTAAATCGAAAACCTCAAAAATTTTAAGTTTGACAACTGGCATTACACATATAGATAATGAAGTGTGGCTAAATCCAGATAGAAAAATTGAAACCTTAAAAAACCCACTCTTCAAGGATTTTTTGGAAAGTACTCACTCTACATCTGAGTTAGCTTTGTATCACATCTATGCTTTAATAAGGGCGATCGCAAAGATAAAGCGCACTCCAAATGTTCACATATATTTGGAAAATCGCCCAAAAGGAAGAGAGTTAAGCGCTTTAAACTGCGGCATTATTGGGTACGGTAGGATCGGCTCTAGAGTCGCTGCTTATCTAGCTGAAATGTGTTTAGAGGTGTTTTTCTATGATACAGCTGATAAGTCAAAACAAAAAAATATTGCTACTCCCTTAGATTCGATAGAAGAATTGGTCGAGCAATCGGAGGTAATTATTTTAGCTACAAATTATCAAATTGAAAGTGGTCCAGTACTTGACGAAAGTTTTTTTAGGCAAATTAATGAACCTAAGTATATTATAAATATATCAAGGGGGGAATTAGTTGATTTCTATCAGCTAGAGTGTGCACTTCGTTCTGGTCTTGTTTTAGGCTATGCATCAGATGTATTTTTGCAAGAAAACTCAAATAGTATAAATGACTACGAAAGACTATTTGATATGCAACAAGAGGGCTATAACATTAGTCTAACACCACACATAGGTGGCAATACAGTGGATGCACATAATAAGTTATTTTCAATTGCAAATAAATTTCTTAAAGATTTTTGATGATGATTATGGGGGTTATTCCAGCACGCTCTGGATCAAAGGGTTTGATAAATAAAAACATGCTTCAAATTAATGGATTTTCATTAATAGCCTGGGTTTCAACGCAATTGGCAAAAAATACAAGAATTGAAAAGAAAATTATTACCACTGATTCGGATTTATACGGTCAGGAGGCTATCACTCATGGGGTTTCTTATGAGTATAAGAGAGATGAAAATTTATCATCAGATGAGGCATCAATCTTTAATGTAATGGAAGATATTTTTAGGAGATATCAAGAATGCGATTATGTAGTGCTGTTACAACCTACTCAACCGTTTGTTACGCAAAGTACCTTGGATAGGGTGCTAGATGTGATATTACAAGAACAACCAACAAGTGTAATCACATCTTACTTTCTAAATGGATCAAGTCACCCTAGCTGGGCATTTGAAGAGGATTCGCATGGACATGTAAAATGGTGCGACCATGAAAACCACTTTAAAAGAAGGCAGGACTTGCCTGCATTAAAGAGAAGAGCAGGATCGGTGTATGCTTTTTCAAGATCGGCTATCTCAAATTACTGTAATTATGGTGTCAGTCCGTATGGTAATAAAGTAAGATCAATTGGTGTTGGTGAGATAGAGGCAATTTCGATTGATACAGAATTTGACTATTTATGGGCGAAAACAATTGCAGAGTATAAAAAAATTAAATTAGGCTTGTAGATGAATGTCCTGTTATTTCCAACATACCTATTAAATGAATCAACAAGAGCGGTTTCAATAGAGCTAGGTAGGGAGCTTAAAAGGACAGGGCATAATGTTGCGATGCTTATATGTGCAATGAATAAAGGTTATTGCGAAATTAATCCATATGGCAGCAAAGTCATATGTAGAAATTGTAAAAAAATGGCACATGAAGTGGTGGATTATGTAAAGCCTGATTCAATTCAATATTTCAAAAATGATAATATTATTAATGGATTGATAGAAAAAAGTGACAAAAAGGCTATCTTAAAATCAAGTTACGGAGTTTTCGCAAATATAATTCGATCATCGAAGATGAATTTATTAAATAAAGATGAAAGAAAATTTACTGCAAGAATATTTAAACAAACTATACAGTTACAGAAATATATTACCAATTTAATCTCTGAAAAATATCCGATAAATTCAGTATATACATTCAATGGTCGATATCCAAATAATATTGCGGCAGTACACTCCGCTCAGTCATGTAAAAATGTAGACTTTTTTTTATATGAAATTTGGTTACAAAAAACACCAATAATTTCAAAAAATACATTTATTCATAATCCGGATTTCGCAAAATATGTTGTAGATAGAATGTTAAGAATGCATGAATATACTTCTATGCGTGAAACCGCCTATGAATATTTGCAACGAAGAATTACGGGCGATTACTATTTCTTTGATAATCCAATAATATCTAAGCCATTCAAAGGCCCTACAAGTAAAAATAATGATATAAAGAAAATAAATGATCTTAAAATCGTTGTGTGCCCATCATCAACTTTTGAATATAATTTCCACCCTTACGGATTTGATCCATGCAACCAGCCTTTAGAAATTCAATCGTTGATTAATAACTTAAATAATAATAATAAAAAAATTATCATTGATGTGAGGCTACATCCAAATATGTCGTTATCTCCAAAGGAGGAGATCAATGAATATTTTTCAATAGATTCAAAATCTGAAAATATAATTATTAATATAATTGAGCCTAATAGTAATTTATCAACATATGACCTTATTAAGAATGCAGATTATGTCATTGCATTTGCTAGCTTTACTAGTTGTGAGGCGACACTGATGGGTAAAAAAGTTATCCAAATAGGGCCATCGAGATATTCGAAATTAAAATTTTCTAAAAATACTGAATCAGGTTTAGAGGTAGCTAATAAAATAAATAATAATTCAATACAAAATAATGAGGATGATAGGCGGGAGGCTATAGCATTTATAGCCTCTATGTTTGATAATTCATATTTCATCAATAATTATAAGTTAAACAATGATTTAACAATATACGCCGGTAATGAGCGAATACAAAACACTAGATTTATGGTACTTTCAACTAAGTTAGTTAAGTTTATAAGTTACTTAAAGTATGGAAGAGGGTCTATTTTTAAAAATATCTCAAAAATAAAAAGATATTCCCTGGCATTAATTGGAAATAAAGTTGCATATTAAAAAAAAATTATTTGTAATTTGGCATGGGCTGCCAATATGCTCGCTAAGAGTTAAAAGTTTAGATGCTAAATTCTACTATCAGGTAGTTGGATTAGAATCTTTCCATAAAATTGATATTCTTATGGAAAACAATTTAAATGTAACTGTATTAAAAAATTCATGGTCAATATTTTCATGTAAAAATCTTTTCAGTATAATAAGAAGCGAGGTTATACTCATTTCAGGCTGGAATAATATATTGCATACAATTTTATTGATATTTATTAAATTTTTACTTAATAAAAAAATAATATTAATGAGTGATAATATTTACCTTTCTAGCAAAAAACAAAAAATTGGTAAATTTCTATTGAAAAATTTGTATCTAAACAGAGTGTTTAATGGTGTACTTGTTTCTGGTATTTCTGCATTCAAATACGCAAGAATAATGGGTTTTAAGAATATTGCAATGGGTTACTATGGGTATAGTTCAGATATATTTAACCAAAATTACGTTAAAAAGAAAAATATTAATTTAAATTTTATATTTGTAGGTTCATTCATAGAAAGAAAGGGGTTGTTGCATTTAATAGAAGTTATAAATGAGATATTAAATGCTGGGAAACATCAAGTTATATTTAATTTTATTGGAAGCGGCCCATTAAGTTGCGATTTAGTTTGCTTGAAGGCTAGGTTCCCAGATAAAGTTATTCTCAAGGGTGAAAAACAGGGGGTGGCATTAGCTAATGCAATGCGTCAAGCGGATTTCTTGCTAGCTCCTTCCATCCTAGATCATTGGGCAACAGTTGTATCTGAATCAATTGCTTGCGGAGTAATTCCATTGGTCTCAAAAACAACATTTTCATATTTGGATTTAATCCCTGAGAAACTCCAATCAAAGCTTACATTTAACGAAGACTCGATTTCTGACCTCAAAAGATCGGTACTTGATGCAATAGCAATGAGTGTACATGATAGAAATTCTATTTCAAGCGAGCTAATTAAAATAAATAGTAAGTTTAATGAACAGTTGTTTGCCGATGGCGTAAATTATTTAGTTGAATCATGATTCTCTACGGCTTACTCTCGCAAGAACTCAAGAAGAAACTATTAGCGGCGATGTTTTTGCTGGCAATCTCAGGCGTTATTGACACTGCATTTGTAGTTTTAATGGCTACATATTTAAAGCAGATCTTCCTTCAAGATACAGTTAAAAGTCATCGAATTGAATTAGTTTCCGCAATTTACATACTAATAATTTTCTCTTTTAAGGTATTTTTTGGTTTATATTCTCAAAATTATGGATGCAAATTAGCATGTGATATTAGAAATTATTTACAGGTTATATTAATAAAAAAAATTATAGATATTAACTCTTCAATCTTTGGGAATAAATCTTCGAAATCTAAAAATATATCTATGGTATTTAATGAAACACAAAAATTGCAAGCTGGTTATATATTGCCGATTTTAACCTTACCATCAGATATAGTCGCAATAATTGGAATTATTTCCTACTTGTTATATGTAAATATAGAGGCTTTTATTTGCATTTTTATAATCGGGATTACAGTAATTTTAGCTCCAATTTTATATGCAAGAAAAAAGTTAGCGTTATGTGGCGAAAAAATCAAAGAAAATGAGGTGGACTTAATTCATGCAATAGAATCAATTAGTGATGGGGACGTGGAAATTGTATCCTCAAGGAATGTCAGTAACTTTATTTCAAGGTCAGAGAAGTTATTCCATTCAAACAAAGAATTATATTTTGATGCGTATATATATTCTCAGTTGCCAAGGTATGCTGTTGAGTACTCTTTCTACTTGGTTATAGTGCTAATCATTTGTATTACAATACTAACGAGTCAATCTGAACTTTTCTTAGCAATTGTTCCTGCATTTGCCTTCGGTTTATTAAGAATAATGCCATCCCTTAATAAAATGGCTTACTTTATATCTTCCTATTCATTTACCAAGAAATATAGAGATGGCATTGTTCTAAACCTTAAAAATACAATAACAGATACCGATAATCTAATTGAGAATAAAAATTTTCAATCCATAAGTTTTGGTGGTTTAAATTTCAAAAGAAATTTAATTTATCTATTAAAGGGTAAATCAGGAAGCGGTAAAACTACTTTTGTAAACAAAATGCTTGGTATGAATGGAGATGCAGAACTAATTATCGATGGAGTAAGGCTAAATAAAAAATTATTTAATCTTGTTAACCTCCATTATATTTCTCAGAATTCATATTTTGAAGAAACTAATTTCTTTGAAAATTTTAAATTATTCGCAAGAAATAAACTTGAGTTTGAATCAATTTTAAATTCAGTTAAAACTTTAATGCCAAAATTTGATATTTCTAATTATGATGGTAATGATATTAGTTTTAAAAGAAAAATATCTGGAGGTGAGTTACAGAAACTAGCAATAATAAGATCACTGATCAATCGACCTGATATGTTGATTTTCGATGAGGCTACATCAGCAATGGATGAATCATCAATTAATGATGTAATGAAGTTTCTAATAGATTATAAAAATCAGGTTGGCTGCCTCATCATCATAATTTCACATCAAGATTTGGTAGCAAAATTTGCAGACATAACTTATGAGTTCTGAAATAAAAATTGGAGTTCTGATCCAGGGTCCATTATCATCTATAGGTAGAAATGGATTAACAGTTAACATCCCCTTTTTTAAGCTTAAGATAGGGGATATAGTTGAATATGATTCTACTAGTGATGTATTGGCTACAGTAGATTTATGTCATAAATTGTCTATGATTCCCTGTCTTGTAACTCAGGGTTTGGATTCCAAGCGAGATTTAAATATCCCATGTAAAACAATTGATATTTCTGAGGACTATTCCTTCTATAAGGAAAGATATCCTGCGCTAGATAAGATAAATCATGTGGGGCATAATAAATATAGGCAATTTAATTCACTACACCGTAGCTTAAATTTTTTTGAATCACAAAATGTAACACATATTTTAAAAATTAGAACTGATTCTCCGGTAGATTTAGTTGAATTTAAGCATTACATGACTGAGATCTACGCCGGTCAAAAATTAGTATTGCCTTTTATACATAAAAATAAACCCTATTTCTTTGAAGACTTCTTCTTCTTGATCAAAATTCAAGATGCTAAGGCGCTATGTGAAAATTTCCTATATGGACCTGAGGTTGCTGAATCTGTACATTTACATTTCCATATAATATTTAGAGAATTCTGCTGTAGTAATGATGTAATTAAAATACCATTGTACGTTAATGAAGATGGTTTAGATAGAATCAGGACGTATGAATGCCTTTCAAAATATGTTTCTGTTTTCCATCAGAAATTGTTTGAAACAATGCTGTATCGGGGAGAAAAAATACATTACTTAACCAGTGATTCAAAATTAAAATCTAATGATAGAGTTTTTTATGACAACTATAAATTATTTTTAGGAAGTAAAAGTAAGATAAATAAGATCTATCCTCCTGCCTGTATTAATAAAGATTATTTTGCTTCTCTTGCATTTAAATTTCAAAAGAAATTTATCGCAAGAAAAAATATATACTATCAAACATATAGAAATTTGCATAAATTTTTCTTTTTTCCTTATCATTACATAAGATCTCTTGCATTATTTATTAAATATCACCATTACTTTTATAAATAATGATAATTATTCTTTATCAATCATTAGGTGATGCGTTAATTTTCCTTCAAAATGCTGAAAAGACAGAGAAAAAATATACATATTATTCTCATATATCAAATAAAAAACTTATTGACTTTTATTTTCCTAAGATTAAATTAATTTATTTCGGGGAGGAGAAATATGACTCACCATTTGCAATTTATAACTTAAAAAAATCTAGTTTAGGTAAGATATATTCTGACTTAATAAGTTTTATTAATATCCTTATTAGCATAAAGCTTCGCTATGGTTTTTTCATTCCAATTCATTCTTTAAGAAATGATAGATTGATGTGGTGCTTTTCCATTAAAAAATTTCAAATTAATTATTTAAAATTAAGTGAAGATATGAGTTTATATGATTATTTCAGTAATCATATTGATAGTAAAGATAAATTAACATTTATTGCATGCAGCAATGATATTATAAATTGTAAGAATATTTCAATTTTTCCTGACTCTAGGGTGGAATCAAAAAAAATATCAGAAAAAAAAATAATATTACTAAGAAATTATTTTTACAAAGGCAATATTAAGATAAATCGATATGGTGAGCAATATAAAAACTTTGATGAATTAAATAATTTAATTTTAGAAGCAGACCTAACTATATCAGCCGATTCTTTACCAGCTCATATTGCTATAATGATGAAAAAAAAATTAATAATATTTAATCCAAATAAAAAATTTTATCCACGTGAATTTTATTTAAAAAACATGATATATCAGGATTTAATTTTTGAAGGTGAATTTAACAAAAATGAATAGAATATTAATTGTAGATGTAGATGGTACTCTTGCTAAGCCATATTTCATTTATTCTTCTGAGGGTAAAAAATATAAGTTTTTTGGGCCTGATGATTCTGGGTTTCTAAAGTCCTTAAATGGAATTATTGATATTCTTATAATAAGTGCAGATTCAAGGGGAATGAGTATTTCTAAGTCTAGAGTTAATGACATTGGTATTGATTTTAAGTTAGTAAAATCAATTAATAGGGCATCTTTTATAAATTCTCTACTGGTTAAATATGATCAAGTTTTCTATATAGGCGATTCTTTCTTTGATATTCCAACAGCAAAATTGGCCATGGTTATATCTTTTGCACCTGCTGATGCGGATTCAGATTTATTAAGCGTTGTAACGCATCGGCTGAAGCGTTTTGGTGGTGATCGTGCTGTATCCGAGGCAATTAAAATTATTTGTAAAAATTATTTGAAAATTGATTATTTAAAATTTATTGAGGTGTAATTTTGATTAGGGAATTAATTACAAGATCTACTTTGGGAACCACTTTGCTGGGTGCTGGACCAATGTCTCAAAATGTTATATACGCTATAAATAATTTGGCAAAAAAAACTACTAAACCAATAATGATGATTGCAAGTAGGCGTCAAATTGATTCCGAATCAAGTTGTGGATCTTCAGGATATGTAGATCGATTTAGTACAGAACAATTTGGTAATTTAAAAGAAAACAGTCAATTTAGTAATAATATTATATTGTGCAGAGACCATGGTGGCCCGTATCAAGGGGCCTTAAAGGCAACCTCATACGATGAGGAATTGAAATTAACTTTAAATAGTTTCAAGGCTGATATGGATAATAATTTTAGAATTATTCATATCGATACTAGCGTTGATATTGACAGCGAGATTAACTTTGAACTTGGAATTCATAGGCTTCTCAATATTTTTGGTGAACTTGATGAGTACAGAAAACAAAAAGGTTATGATATCGAGTTTGAAATTGGTGCTGAGGAGCAAAGCGTTACATCCGCAGATCCAGAAAGATTCGAGTTCTTTCTATCAGAGGTTTCAAAATTTACAAATAAAAATAATATTGATATGCCGCTATTTTGTGTTTTGCAAATTGGTACTAAAGTATTAGAGGACAAGAATATTGGAACGTTTAAATCAATGATTAGGGTTGGATCGGAAGTTCCAATTCAAATATATTTACCTAAGTATTTGGACATCTGCAAAAGATATGGAGTTTTAATTAAAGCACATAATAATGATTATTTGGATGACAGCAGCATTGCCGCTTTACCAATTTTAGGAATACATGCTGCAAATATAGCACCAGAATTTGCAGTAATTGAAAATCGATTACTGATGCCTGGTATTACATTGCTACCACATGATCTATATATTGCAATGAGTAGCGATTTTGAACTATATCCATATTGGAAAAAATGGGTTCAAAATCCATATGTAGAAATTGAAATGAATCGTAAATTTGAGTTATCTGCCCACTACTATCAAAAGAAGTCATGGTATAAATCTTTAGTTGAGCTGATGGCCAAAAGAGAAAATTTATCGAATCAAGATTTCAATAATGTTTTACAGTCATCTATTCAGAATAATATATATAGGTATATGAAAAACTTCAACTACGACTTTAAATGAAAATAGCCCTAATTGTAATTAATAGAAACTTACCTACACTAACCGATTCATTAGTGGATGGGTTGATTCAATCATCTTCAATTGATATTTGTCCTTTTGTAATTGAGTCAGGTAGCGATGTAGATAAGTTATCAAAATATACCTATAGGCACATTAATAGCCCTGAAATCATGAAAGATGGCTTGAGGTTTTACAGAGGAACAAACTATGCATTTTGGGAGTTAAATCAGGACCTTCAAATTAATAATTATGATTATTTTATAGTGGCCAGTAATGATGCAATTCTTGAAAGTCAATCGGGTGATTTCTCAGCGGATTTAGTTAGGGAGTTCTCTTATTCTTCAAGAATTGGCATAGTAGTGCCCTGTCAAAAAAGTTGGGGTGAGTATAGGTTGCTTGAAAAAGATCGGCGTGCACTTACATGGTATGCATCATCACACGTATTTATCCTAAAAAAGGACTTTGTTCTCTCATTAATAAAAGATAAAAAGAGTATTGATAATTATATATTTGATTGGAGAAATTACAGAGGATTTTGCTCTGACATTGAGTTGATTGGTAAAGCATATCTATTAAATTATTCCACTTTAATTACAAGAGAGTTAATAGCGGATGAGGAAACATCTCATAAAATTAAATATGAAGATCTTGTTAAAACTGATCCGTATGATTTAAATATAGAAAAGTATTTAGAAGAGGGGCGCGAGTGGTTATGGGAGAAATACGGATATGTTACCCATTGGCATATGTGGGAGCACACAAGAGAGCTATATAAAAAATTTATCTACAAAAACCCACAATCATCGGAGTTAATTAAATGGTAATCAATAAACCCTGGGGTCAAGAAGAGTTAATATTTAAGAATGACAAATATATGGTTAAAAAACTAACCATGAATAATGGCCATCGTTGCAGCCTTCAATATCATGATTTTAAGATTGAAACAATCTATGTTCTCGAGGGCTTACTAACAATTGAAATTGATAAAAGCTTTAGCCATCATTCAAATTACAAACTTGAAACTTTAGTGCTTAACCCTGGTCAATTTTTAACAATACATAATGGACAATTGCACAGAATGTCTGCCGTAAATGGGTGCGCAGTATACTTAGAAAGTAGCACTCCGGAGATTGATGATGTGAAAAGGATAGAGGATGACTATCACAGGTAAAAAAATCTTGCTGATACCTGCAGCAGGGTTGGGAAGCAGAGTTTCATCCATTTCAGGCTATCACAAAGCATTATTACCAATTAATAATAGACCTGTCATTTCTCATGTAATTAATCAGTTCAAGAATATAAGTAAGGTAATCATTGCCGTACATGAAGATGAAGAGTTGCTCCCAAACGTTTTGAAAATGCTCTATCCAGGAGATCTAATTGAGATTATAAGGATTAGAAAAAGAGGAGATAATGGTGGGAGCTTAGGAAATACGCTTTACGAAATGCTAAAACATGTAAACGGGCCCTTCTATTTCAACCCTTGCGATTCATTTACGAGTGATGAAATACAGGATTGTTATGAAAATGTAATTTATGCATCAAGTAAAAATAATTTAATTAATGTTAATCAGTATAGATCGGTGCATCGTAATTCCCTAAATGAAATTGAAGTGCATGAAAAAAATATGAATGATTCATGTGAGATAGATCATATTTATACAGGTACGATGTATGTACACTATTGGAATAAATATATTGAAGATTTTAATATTAATTTTAACAATGCAATTAAATGTAAAGATAATTTAGAAAGAGGTGAAATATATGGGTATGATTTTAAAAATACCAAATTTAAAATACTAAAAAATTGGCATGACTGTGGAAATTTAATAGAGTATCAAAATACAATAGAATCATTTCAAAAAAATATAGCCAATGAATTTGTACCGAGAATACTGCCAAAGCATGATGAAGGAATATTTTTTGTCGATGGTGAGGTAATTAAATTTTCAGTTGATAAAGAGTTCATACGTAAAAGAGTTGAGAGATCTAAAATACTAAATGGTTGGGTGCCAGAAATTCTTGCATACAATGACTTTTCATATAAATATGCATTAGTTAATGGTAGGATTATATCTGATATAGTGGATCTTGAGTTGCTTGAAAGATTTTTAAATAATATGAAAGTATTCTGGGGGGCGGATAAGATTCTTAGGGAAAAAAAATATGACTATACAGATTTCTATAAAACAAAAACTATTAATAGAGTAAATTTATTCATAAAAAATAAAGAACATATTCCGAAATATATTAATTCAGTTAATGTCAAAGATTGGGAGTCACTATTAGCTAAGGCATTTGATGTGGTGTTAGAGGGCGAAATTATCGGAAATTTCCATGGTGATTTACATTTTGAAAATATTATATATGATGAAAAAATTGATAGATTTACATTGTTAGATTGGCGTCAAGAATTTCAAGGAAGTATTCAGGCCGGAGACATATATTATGATTTGAGTAAAATATTACATGGAATAATAGTGCCCCATAGTTCGGTCTTAAATGAATTATATTCAATTACACATATCGATGCTAATGGAGAATCAATAGAGATAAAAATTGAAAGACCTGAAATATACGATGATCTTGAGGAATATTTTATGCGATGGTGCTCTTTAAATAACTACAACATTCGAAAAATAAAATTACTTACTGCAATTATTTTTATCAATATAGCTCCATTGCATCATATTCCATACAACAGATTCCTATTTTATTTAGGATTATTGCAACTAAAACAACATTCATAGATGACCTTTATTCTATGCGTTGTTATCCTGAGTACTTTGCCAATTATTATTTCTTTGAATGGCAAAAGAGATATTATATTAATATTTTCAATAGCATCATATGCCCAGTTTTTAATGAATCAATACGGTAGCTTTTATTTACCGCTATTATTAGATGCCAATAATGATGTTGATATTAATAATATTGCATTAACAGCCCTAGTACATCATTCAATACTATATATATTATTTGCTGTTGCAGTATATAAGTATGTACTATACCAAAATATAAATGGTAAAAACATTTTTATAGAATTATCTGTATTCAACACAAGAAATTTGGCCATATTTTTAACATTATTCACATTATATTCTGTATTTCAGTTATCTAATTTCACATTTACTCCAAGACAATCATACCTATTCGGCAGATTTAATAATGGTTACATTTATGTATTACAAGTATATTTATTATCGCTTACTGCATTTATTTCTGGTTTTTCTAATATATCAAATAGCATAAGATATATATTGGTTATATTGGTAATATTTAATGCTTACATGACTGGTTCAAAGGGTGTACTTTTTCAAGTTTTAATTTTCTATGCTTCAATTTATTTTTTTAGGATCACTAAGATAAACTTTAAAATACTTATTAATTTTTCTTTGATTTTAATTATTGTTTTAATGGCAGCTATATTTATTTCATTTAGGGACCAGCAATCTTTAGGGGATATATCTGAATATTTAAATCAGCCATATAAAACACAGAGAGTAATTTCTGAAGGTATTGCCTCAAATAAATTAGTTTTTAGAGATTTTGAGATCTTCGAGACTGAAAAGTGGGCTTATTTTCCTAGGCGCTTTTTCCCTGAAAAGCCTATCTTTTACTCTTCAGCCTTACCATTTGCAATAGTTTATCCTGAAATAATAGGGCATTCACTTGCAACTCCTGGTTCAGGTGAAATGACTTATAGGTTTATTGATTTTGATTATCTATCGCCGCTGATATTATTTATTGATAAAATAATTGATTATAAATTTTTATACGGAATAATTGTTTTTTTACTATTAATAAATAAGTTTAATAAATCTAAATTGCATTTATTAGTATGTTTTTATATGAGCTTACCTAATTTTGGTGTACATTTACCAATTATTTATAGTTCTTTTCTTTATTGTATATTTTTAATATTTATATTTTATTTACCAAACAATAGGTCATCTAATGGTAATTTCACAAAGTGAAATACTTGGACAATTAAATAAAAATACCATTGTATTTTTGAATTTCATTTTATCCAACGATATCTATAAGTTACATAAATCAATTTGTCAAAATCTTATTTCCTATGGTCACAAATTGACTCTAGTTAGATGCGATCGCTCTGTAAATTTTTGCAGTCTAAACCCATTTGGCTTTAAATCTATTTGCAAGCAATGTGAAATTCAGAGTGCCTTATTTGCTTCTGATATCGGTTGCGATAGCATCATGCTTTCTTCTGTAGTTAGCGTGCAAAAATATATTGCCAATAATGATTTAAATGAGGGTGTTAATTCATCTATAAGTTCGCTATTAAGAAAATCAAACTTAAATTTTGAGTATTACTTCAAAGATAATTTTGGATATTCATCATCTAAAATTTTTAATGCTTTTTTTTCTATTTTTTTATCTAAGAATATAGATAATTTATTTTTATTTAATGGAAGATTTAGTTGTGGTAGATCTGCTATATCGGCTGCTGAAAATAATGGAGTTAATTTTTTTACATATGATTATAAAAAAGGTGAGTCACCATTTTTATTTATAAATACAACAGTCCATAATATAAATCAAAATATTGCTACCTTGAATTTAATTAAAGACAACGATATTGATATTCATGTCAAAAATAGCTTTAATATGAGAATCAATCATCTTCCAACCTTCGAGAAGATATATACAAAAAAGCAAGTGTCTGGTTATTTTGATAAAAATTATTTAATACCCGAAGACAAGATGATTATTACCTTTTTTTTGGGTTCTGAGGATGAATTTTCTTATCTTGGTAAATATTGGGGTGGGAAGCAATATATATCTCAAATTAATTTTATTGAGATTCTCGCTTCAAAAATTGATATAGAGCATTTTTCCATAATAGTTCGTATGCACCCAAATCAAGCAAGCTCTAATAGGCTTGAGCTAAATAAACTTATAAGGCAACTTCAATCAATTGAGAATATTACTCTAATTTATCCTGAAGATAAGGTTGATAGCTATGAGTTAGTTAAGAAATCAAAGGCAGTAATAAGCTCAATGAGTTTTATCGGTGTTGAGTCATATTTATTAGGTACGCCATCATTTTTTATTTCAAAATGTCTTTATAGCGAATATATTCCAAATTCAGTGATTTATGATGTTGATAGCTTTTTATCGAAAATAAATATGCATACAATTGCTCTTGATTCCATTCAGATTTTGAGGGCTAAGAAACTATATTATTTTTTTGCATTCTTAAAAAGTGATGTATTCGAAAATCTTAATTCAATATTAATATTAAAATCTCAATACCCAATATCATTTTATTTTTTCAAGGTTATTAATAGATTCCTATTATGGATAAAAGTTTAATAGTTATAACAACATGTTATGAGGCTAATGGCGATTTATTAAAAACTCTTCAAAGTATATCTTTTCACATTTCGGATAGGGTTAAATCTTATGTTTTTATTAAAAATTATGTGCAAGGTGAAACTGAAAAATTTATAACTACTCAATTTTTTTGCATACTCAATGATACTGGTTTGTATAATGCACTAAACATAGTACATAAAAATATTAAGAAGGATGATTATATTTTTTATTTACACTGTGGTGATATCTTGGATCCAAATTTTGATTTGCGCAGTGAATTTTCACAAATTAGTCAGTATGACATATCCGTGTACAAAGTAAAAATGACTAATTCTGAGGGTAATTTTATAAGATCATTTCCTTCAGTTAAATCTATTTTTCATCCATATGTGTATCTTTTCTCGCATACGGGCATTATTTTTAAGAATAAAATTTATTTTGATGTTGGAGGTTATAATGAAAAATATTCAATATCTTCAGATTTTGATTTCATTATAAAAATATTTAAGTATTGCGCACCTAAATCTTGTAGATTTAGCCCTAAAAATATTTCAATTATGGCATTTGGTGGCTTATCTACTAATTCACTAAATTTACGTAAGATTTTTCATGAGGATTACTCTGTAATATCGCCATATACAAATTTCCCCCTATTTTTTTTATTTTTAAAAAAGACTCTTAGATTGATTTGTACTATAAATTTTAAATATCTGCTGATCTCTATCAAAAAAAATATTTACCAATCATTTGATTAGGGCGATCATATGGCAATACATATTATTAATTTGAATTTATCTTCTATGTTCATTCTTAACGTTTTGACTGTATTTTTTTCTACAATAATTATTTTATCCACGTTGGAGTGTTAAAATTTATGATCCTTTTATAGGTATTAACATAAAGTGTAGTAAATATCACGAAGGAAAAAATTAGATAAACTGTTGAGTTTATAAATATGATAGCTGGGATTATTGCGGCGATATTTAATGCCCATAGATAAGGTGAAGTCTTTGAGTTTGCACCTAAATAACCTGCCCCTTTTTTTGGATGTTTGCGATTGATAATTCTTCTATATAATAGCGTATGTAAATGAATTCCATCGGGATGACCTGGACTTTTCCCTTTGATTACTTTTCTTCGATATATAGAAAAGACTGTTTCAACGGTTGGATATGCATTAATCATTAATGCAAACCATGGGGATATGGATTCATGTTGACTAATGAGCATAACAGATAAACAGCTAATCCAGAAACCTATCAGATAAGCACCACCATCGCCTAAAAAAATTAAGCTTTTTGGGTAGTTCAATACAAAAAATCCTAAGATTGCTGCTGCCATCGAAAAAGATGTTACTGCTATTAATGTGTCATTTACATTAAGGCCAACATAGCCTAACGCGATCAATGTTGTGAAGCCTACCATGCTTGATAACCCATTAAATCCATCAATAATATTGTATGAGTTTGTGAGTCCTACTATTGCAAATGTGGTGAATGCTATTGAAATAAACGGCAGAAAAATTAATTGATCTATTATAGGAACATCTAATCTCGTTATCCGCCCATCTATTAGTATGATGGCAGTCAAGCCTCCTATTGCTATAAATAAAAAGCGTGTTTTCGGACTAATTTTTTTGGTAATGTCCTCAACTATGCCAATTGCAATAACAGGTAATGCGGAAATAATGAGAAGTAATATATTTAAATAAATAGGGTCTGAGCTATAGTTAAATATCGTTACGCCAGTAATTGACAAGTAAATTGAAATGCCTCCAATCCTTGGAACGATGTCTATGTGAAATTTTTGTGGGCCCAATAAATTTATATCTCCACTAATATCACCATGTAAGTTTTTGGTAATAATAATTACGCAAGAAATGAAAAAAGAGGTAAAAAATAAAATTAAAATATTAATCATGTAATTTTGTTTTATCTAGCTTTTTTGTAAGGAATATGTCTTTCATGAAATAAGGGAATGTTCGGAATTTTTCTATCATGAAAATACTCTCTAATTTGATATAACAATTATGATAGTCTATTGTGGCACCAATTTCAAAAACAAAAACTCAAAGAAGGTGATTAAATGAATCATCCCCTGTAATGTAATACCCCATATAAGTAAACATTTTGGAAGTGGAATTTTCTGTTGGTTATGGCAGTATTTACAACAGGAGGTTTTATGAAGAAATCCAGGTTTACAGAGAGCCAGATCGTGGCGATCCTCAAAG
>Ga0214921_10002940_pt1 | contig 26896 bp, 46 predicted proteins | sample LL1505_MetaG_FD_177992 | JGI IMG/M metagenome (GOLD analysis project Ga0214921, IMG submission 177992) | Freshwater microbial communities from Lake Lanier, Atlanta, Georgia, United States - LL-1505 | ecosystem: Environmental > Aquatic > Freshwater > Lake | place: USA: Georgia | collected... | reverse complement strand
ATCGGTGCTTGCGGTGCGGCAGGGGCGGATGCTTTCGCATTGCCACCGCCGATGAATGCATTTGCCTTTGCTAAGTCATCAGGATTGCCTGTTGCATCAATGAGAACCCACGGTGCCGATTTTCCGGCTTTTGCCGTTCCCTGTCCGATGCGTGCAAGAACTTTCTGACCGATCTTGTCCTTGAGTGCATTCTTCAATGCAATGTTGAAGAACAAGATGTTGTTGTGTGTTTCATCGCCATCAAGGTCAACAAGGTTCACTTCAATTGCATCTGTGATTCCGTGAACTGTTGTGATCTCTTTCTTATGTTCAATCGGTGTGATGATAAGCAGCTTTCCTGCCAAGTCTGCGACCTTGACTGAATCACCGCCACCTTGCGTTGGTGCTGTGAACATTACTGTTCCCCCTCTTCGTTGTTGTTGTTGTCTAACTCTTCAGGCGGATTGTTTTCCACCCATTCTTTGACACCATCTGAGAGTGCCTTTGTCGGTATGAGACCGCACTTGCAAGAATTACACTCGCACATCATTGGCTATCTCCATGACAGGCGCGAGATAAATCTTTGCTATACGGTAAAAAATAAGGGCAATAACTGCATAGTCGGTTAGGTTCGGCAGGTATTAAATCCCACATTTGCGGATTGCTCTCAACATCTACTGTTGAAAGAAGTGTGTATAAACTGTCAATGCGAGCAAGTGCATCCAATGCAACCTGCTCATCGTACTCGTACATCTCCAGGTGCATATCATCAAGAGAACCTGATGTCGGTAAATATACAAGTGCCACATGGTTGACGATGGCACCTTGCTGTGCTTTTCCGTATCCATAAAGCTGAGTCTGAATGATTTGTTGCTGTGTCGCGCCTTCTTTTCTGCGCGTTTCAATTTGCTTGGATGAGGTTGTTTTCCAATCCATCACGATTCCACGGTTGACATCAAATAAGTCAATTGAACCTGACAGACCTGAACGAATGGTGACTCGTTGCTCTACTTCATACCCTTCAATCTTGCCAAAGACCTCTGCCAAATAAGCGTGAATTGCCTGGCCCACCTGGGCGCTCCAACTACTGCTTCCACCTTCATTGATCTTTTCCCAATCAAGAAGTTTGTAAGCAAGACGGCGTGAGCATTCATGCCCGATTTCAGATGGCCCGATGGCAATTTGCTTTGAGCGTGGCGACCATTTACCTGCCTTTGAAATAATCTCAGCAAGTTCATCTGCCAACACCTTTGAAGGTTTGTGTGGAGCAACAAAAGTCATTTAATCCTCATCCTCGTCATCTTCATATGGCGTGAAAGGTGGCTCATCGAGAAGTGGTGAGATGGGCGTGATGATGCTCATAACTCACCACTTTCGACAACTGTGAAACGGCGTGAAATTGTTGGAATCTCAAGCAACTGAATGACTTGATCAGGCAGGATTTCTCGCGCCTTCTTGACATCAAGTCTCCTTGATTCAACAAATGACCATCGAACAACCTCGTTGCCCTGATACATACCAACTTCAGCATCGCCCAATGCACTTTCAAGGTGCGAACGAGCTATGTCGGCAAGTTCTTGCCATTCTTTTATCTTGCTCAACGCTTCTTTGTATTGTTTGAGCCAAGAAGCAATGTCATCATCTAGGACAACACGCTTGTGTTCAATTTCAATGGTCACTTGTAATTCCCCCGAATCTGTTTAGTACCAATTGAATTTTTTGAAGTGTGACCACGCATTGCATGGAGACACATGACGCCTGTGGATATAGGCGAGAGTTGCCACGAGTTGTGACACCTTAGACTCAGAATGTTCCATTCCAAGATTGCGATAGGTAGAGTCAAGCAGTTGGCCGATGCCTTGAGCTGAACTCGTTGGGTTTTTTGCATCTTTCCAGGCTGATTCTTTGCCAATCAACGCGGAAAAACATTTGTATTGCTTAGTTGTAAGCAAATCACGAGCCACTTCCTTCGGATTTACCTGGGCAAGCGGTGGTCGCTCTGAATAAACAATGGATGCAGGAACTGCAATTTGTGGAGCGAATGCGGCATTGACAACCATTGATGTCAAACCACTTACGCTGATCATTATTGCAATCCCCCTGATAAGTCTTTTGTTTTGAGTTGTGATTGGAGTTCTCCTTCTGATTTCACCCCTGCTTTGCGAAGAACTTGCGTTATGTACGAAAGGTCTGCATTCAAAGCAATTGAGATTTCTTTTGGTGTTCTTCCTTGCAGATGAAGTCTGCGAATTGTTTCGGCTTTATTGATGCCGAACTTTTTGCGCCTTCTTTGAACATAAACTCCACGCTCCTTTGGTGTCGTTCCTGCCCAAATCCCGTGAGGGATGTTTTCTGCAAGTGCGTATTCCAAGCACTCCTTTCGTTCGATACAACCGCCGCAAATACTGCGAGCGATTGGGAGACTGTTTGCCTCTTCGACTTTTCCTTCAGGAAAGAAAATGTCGGGGTTTTTGATGTCACGGCATTGTGCCTGTAACAACAAAGGTAATGTGGGGAAGAAGTCTCTAAAATTCACTCCCTAGTTCCAAGCCATTGTTCTAAATCCTGAACAACCCATGACTTTTCAATGCCGGCATTTCGGCGTTTAATTATGACATATGCAGGTGGAGTTTGTTCAAGACCACGAGCTGATGCATAGTTGTTTGCTTCTGTGATGGCTTCATCCCAAAAGGCAGGAAGTGTGATCGCCTTGCGGTTTTTCAACTCAAAGATATAAGTCTTATTTGCAACGACACAAACAATGTCACCTTCATCCTTGCTTCCTGCCTTTGTTAGTCGCTCGGCGCTGACCCCGTGTTCTCTCAGCCACTTCATTACTGAAGTTTCAAAGAGTGCGCCCTTGCGACCATTGGGATTTGCCAACTTACTTCACCAACTCCAATTTTGTCGCCAAAGGCTGCGAACGCATAGCGCGTGCATACTTGACGGCGGTGATGAGTTGTTCAGCCAAAGTAAGTGCCTCGCTTTCGCTCACGCTTGCGAGTTTGATAGCAAGATCAGGAACGGCTGACCTTGCCTTATCCATCAATCGAGCTGATTCAATTGACTTCAAATCGTGCAGAATGAGGCTTTGAATGCCTTTCAACTGCACCAACGGAACTGCTGCCAAAATATCCTCAACCACATCAAGGTTGGCATCGCGCTCTTCCAGGTAAATGACCAAATCCCCATTGAGGGCATTGTGAACCGAAAACAGGGGGTCGCGGTTGATCAATAACCCCACCCACCCTCTGAGTGTGTAATCTCTGCGGTGAACCTGTCCTCAAGGGCTAAAAGCCCCCACAGAAGCCCTGTGACGGCGATTGCGCCCCCAATAATGACCAAAAGCATCATTCATCCCCTCTTCTTTGGAATGCGCCAATGGTGACATAGAAGTTATCCACAGGGCAGTCCGACACCCAAAAGAATGTTTGTGTTGTGTATTGACATCCGTATGGATGAGACTATTGTTCTTCTTGTAGGCGAACGACCTACAAAGAAAAGGAAAGAAAATGAAGCTAGTTGCAACAGATACAAAGGTAACAGTCAAGTGGTTTGTTTATGATGGCAACGACAAGATTCGTCACAACTCAACAATGCGCGGCAATTGGGGTTGGGATGCAGAATGTTCTTGCGGTTGGATGACTCGCACAGGTGGAGCATCAAAGGCTTTCGTACAGTTTGAAGTTGATTATCACAAGCGTTTTGATCACAACTACTCACACAATCTTGTAAAGGTTGGTGCATAAATGTTATCAACAACTGGTGGTTACACAATTCAAGAAACTGCAGATGGCGTAGCTCTTATTCAAAATGAGCGTGTCATTACACGATACACAATCAAGCAATGCAAAAATGGAAAATGGCAGGTTCGTTTATACGGTGCATCTTTTGGTTTGGAAATTGGTTATTTTGTTCCAGCAACTAAAACATTTGGTGCAGTTTTTAATCATTGCGTAAGCGATCTAAATTCAATTATTGATGAACTACTAACTGCAAAGGCAGGTGCATAATGGCAAAAAAGAATTGGTATTCAGTCATCATAATTGCTGAAAAAACAGTACGCATTTATGCGGAAGATGCGCAAGATGCTCAAGATAAAGCGAATGACAAATATCAACCATTATGGAGTGCAGAACAGGCATGGAGAGAGGATGGAACAATCGAATGATCACAAAGCGCGGAAAGAGAGTACGAGCAATTGCGATTGCAGTTGGCATCATCGTCATTTGGCAAGTTGCAAGCAATCTGTGGTGGGTTGGAATTGATGCACCCAATGCAGAGTTTCTTGGTTGGTGTTGGGGTTCAATGAGCGAATGTGTGGTGTTGTAATGGTCGGAAAGAAAATCAGGTCAGTCAGAGTCAGCGATCAGGTATGGGCGAAGGCGAAGTCGAAGGCACAGTCAGAAGGCAAATCTGTCTCTGAAGTAATCGTTGACTTTTTGAAGGGATATATCAAATGACAAAAGCCACAACTGCCATTGCCTTTGCCGAAAGAGGATGGCACATCTTGCCTGTTGCTCCTTATCAAAAGACACCATTCTTTCCCATTGCAACTCATGGGTATAAGTCAGCAACAACTGACATTGAATCCATTGAGAAATGGTTCACTCGCGCACCGATGCTCAACATTGGCATCGCTTGCGCCCCTTCAAATTTAGTTGTCTTTGACATTGACTACCGAAACGGCGGAACAACTGAAGGTCTCAACCTTGACACATTCACAGTTGCAACAGGCGATGGCTTACATCTGTATTACACCGCCCCTGCCGATGCCAAGTTCAAGGGAAAATTGCGTGAAGGTGTTGACATCAAGCACAATGGATATGTCGTAGGCGCAGGGTCATTGCACGAATCAGGCAAGTTCTATGAGGTCGTCAAAGACATCCAACCTGCACCGATGATGGAATGGATATGAGTTGGTTGAATGTGCTTGCAGTTCCCATTGTGGCACTTGTTGCAATGGGTTTTGGCAGGAAGCACATCTTTTGGTCAATCTGCGCCTTCTTCTTCGGTTTTTGGGTACTGATACCGCTTGTCTTGTTACCAAAGAAACCAAAAGCTGAACCTGAGATTCCAAAAATCTTTATTGCTCTTGCCGTGAATCATTACATCAAAAAAGAACTGAAAGGAATTAAATACCCATCCGACATCCTCTGAAAAAGACAAAGAAATCCCCCTTACCATGACCGACTGATGGTGAGGGGGATTTCTTATTCGGCAAGTGCCAGAGCAATGCCTTCTTCAAGAGAAATTTTTGGTTCATATACTTGGAACATTTGAGTCGTACTGCCTACGCGGTATTCAACGCCTATGGGCGCATCAAGATTGTTTTTGATAGGGGCAAGATAATTTGCTTGCAACATGACCATTTCTGCCAACTCAATGAATGAGGTTGGGCGACCTGTGCAGATATTCATGACACCCACATCATTGATCACGGCTGCAAAAGTAGCGCCAACAACATCGTCAATGTGAACAAAATCGCGTACCTGGGTTCCTCTTCCCCACACTTCAAATGGGTCTGCCTTGCGCTTAGCGCGTGCAATAAAGGATGGGAATGGGTAATCAAGTGCTTGATCTGAACCATATCCACTAAAAGGTCGCAAAACAGTTACCTTCAGACCTTCAGCTCGCGCATATGAGGCAAGCATTTCACCTGACAACTTTGCCCAACCATAGGTGAAGTCAGGGGTGCGGATATGTTCTAAATTGATGTCAATTTCGCGCAGTTTTTGCTGATAGGCAAGTCTTTGCAAAAAGATTGGGTAAGCCGCACTTGATGAGAAATAGACAATGTGCTTCGGGCGAGTCTTGAGCGCCCATTGGAACATATCTGCATCTATGGCAAGGTCAGAGGCAACTGACAGAGGGTTCCCCTCAATAGTCATTCGCCCACCGACAATCGCCGCGAGATGAATTACGACATCAAAATGTGTGTCATCTGTGGCGAAGAAATGTCGAACCTCTTTGCCATTTACTAGGTCAATGCCTGTGATGTCGTGGCGTTGTTTTGCAAGCGCACGATGAAATGCACGCCCAACAAAGCCGGCATCACCTGTGATTAGAATTTTCATTACTGCCCCCACTCATACAAATATTTATCATCACCCGATAAAGTCACAGATTTCTGTTGGTCAACGGTAAAGATAAACCTATCATTTTCATCTAAAGCTGCACCAATATGACTTACCTGATTGACAGGTTCAAGCAGATATGACTTGCGAATGGATTTGCCTTCAACGGCTGTTTCGTAGAACTCATCATGAACAAAGCATGAGAATTGAATGCGTGGGTAAATCAGATTTCTCAGGAAGTCTTGATCTTGGGTGTAATAGTCTGAAATTTCTGCCGATTCAATCAAGGTTCGGATGTCTTTGAACAAAGCAGATCGAACTGTGAACATACCTGCATTGATCGGATAGTTGTGACCGATAGGGTGATCCTTCATGATGTGGGCATCAAGACCTGACTCAATGAATTCCTCGTGTGCCTTGAGTTCACGCAAAGACAGTCGAGCATCGGCATCACGGAAGGCAACAAAGTCATAATCTAGTTCACACGCAAGAAATCGCCACAACTTGGCGGTGTGATCTTCAGGTGCATCTGTTTGAATGATTCGTACATTGGGAAACAGGCGAAGGGTTGAGATTACCCAGGAAGGCACCGATTGACCGACAAAGAAGATGAGGTCATATTCTTCATCCAAAATCTCTTGAGCAATGATGGCGTTTTTAATTGCTCCGACACAGTATCGAAGGTCTGACCCATACAAAGAAAAGGATATTGCCTGTTTCATTTGCGAAGTTTCTTCAGCAAGACCTCATAGCCTTCAGATTTGATGTAGTTATTGTAAGCAAGAAAATCGGCAGAATAAACTTCTTCTGCATTGACCTCACGATAGCCCTCATCCCATTCAGCTTTTCCTGCAACGGGATGCATATGCTCAACAATGACATCTTCAAGATAGGTCAAAGCGCCTAAATCCTCGCCCAATTTCTTCCAAAAGTTGTCTAGGTAAAGATGCTTCATATTCGGCGGCACCATGCCATCAAGTGCGCCAACAATGTCTGATGTCATTGAGACCATCGTTGGAAGGCGCTTGCCTTGAAGTAGGTCGTTGCCGTAGGCAAGTGACGGTGCCTGTTGCAATGCCTCAATGAGTTTTGCATCCCAATCGGCGGTGCGTGGGCGGTGGTCATCGCCAACGAAGGTGAAATACTTGTATTTGTCTTGATATTTGCGTGCCACATAATTGAGTGGCTTTGCCATGCCTCGTGAATCATTGTTGCAGGTGATCACATAGTCATCGCCTAATTCAAAGACATATTCATCTGCCTTTGGGTCGTCATAGTCCACAATAAAGAGCAATCGTGAGGCAGATGACAGGTCATCGTGACAGGATAAAAGTTCAACGGCATTGTGTGGTCGCCCACGAGTTGGAACAAGTGTGATCATTTCCATCGTAATTCAATCTCCCCTGCAATGCTGGCATATGCTGCCAAATCTATAAATGAATCCTCGTGGTCAGGTGTCTCAATCAAGCGAGCTATTTTCACAAGACATAAACACAAAGCGACCTGTGAAGGTGTTATCTTAGTTTCAAGATACACGCTCCACAGGTCGGCGATGCGTTTGTGATTTACATACGGTGATCCATAGTTTTTTTGACGATCAGTATGCGTGAGGCGTTTTGCCTCATCTAAAATTTCCCCCCGGTTCATTTTTTACTTGCTTCCTCTGCCAAAATCTGTTGACTTAGAATCAAGCGCCTTCAAGACAGGCCCGGCAACTGCTGCCAATCCTGCGACAAGGTAATTCTTCACAGGCTGATTTGGGTCTGCAAGATATAGAGCTAAAACTGAGGCTATTCCTGCCCGAAGGTAGGTCATAACAATTGCTTTAATTTTTACTTTGTCAAACATCATTACTCCTTAAATGTAGGCTTGCCGAATCCAACGATGAACACGGGCAAGGATGGTTGTAACTTCCCACGATTTTTCTTCTTATAGGCGCGAACCTTACGGCAAACTTGACCGCCATTGCGCTGATCGCCCTTCTTGTCCGGGCTGGTGTTGCCTTCGATCGTGGTAACTGTGCCGTCTTTGTTGTCCTTGATCACGATACCGACGTGGCTGATCCGATCGAGTGCGTCGCCTGGAAAGTCAAAGAATACGATATCGCCTGGCTCTGGCGTTGCCGTAGCTGCGTCTTGCCACTTCTTCTTGTCCATAAAGGCGACCGCCCCTGCCGGGGTGTAGGTGCAGTTTGGAATCTTGACGGCGGCCTGTTTTGCCACCCAGTTAACGAAGGCGCCGCACCATGCAACATTGGCCTTCTGGTATTTCGTCTGGTTATCGGCTGGCCCTTCAATGTATCCGAGCTCTGCTGTTGCAATCTGGATCATCTTGTCTCTTTGGTTCATTTTCTGCCCCCTTTGCTTCTGTTGTTTTCCAATAGAAGGCTGTATATCTCGTCGACTCTGGTTTCAACCCGGGTCATCCGGTCGTTCATCGAGCTGCCGCCGTTTGGCTTTAATTCTGCCAAATAGTGCTTTACGAGCCATCTGGTGATCGCTGCAAATGCGCCGGCGATCGTAAGGATCGAAACGGTCAGAGCTGCATAATCCTGTGCTGTCATTTTCCAATTGCCATCACTTGCATTGTCACGGTTCCTGAACTTGTGATTGCCCAGATTCCATTTGCTTTGTTTTCAACAGTCAATTTGTCACCATTGTCCATGCGGTATCCGGTTGATGTTGTCACATCGCTATTGCCTAAGAAGCAAGTGCCGCTTGAACTGTGAAGATAAACCATCTCTGCTTCTTGGGTTGCATCAACAAGTGCTGTTGGCGATGTGGTGACGGTGACTTGGCGTGTAGAAATGCCCATGATGGCTCCTTGATCGGTGGGGGATGTTTAGCCTAGAAGAGCTGAAACTTCATCAATAATTTATTTTGTGGAAATGTCAATTGACTACCTCAAATACATCAGTTTCAGAATTGTATTTCATGCCAATTGCAGCAAATTGACCCCGAAAATTGGCATTGAATGAGGTTTGCACCCATGTGCCACCAAAATGAGCAACACAAAAATCAATGCCTTTTTTTTCATTTTCAATTCCGTCAACTAACAATTCATTGTTATGCACAACGATCACGCGTTGCACAATGTGGTTTTCGTTTAACTCAGCAAAATGCGCCATTAGAAAGTTATGCTCCCGCTTCCTGTCCAAGTGTAATAACGATAACCGCCAGAAGTAACAGTCGATGGAGATCCTGTCGTAGATGTTGCAGCTGGATAAGTATCGGCGTAACGAATAATCACAATACCCGATGCGCCATTATAGTAAGTGGCAGTAAGACTTCCCGCGCCGCCGCCGCCAGTATTTGCCACGGCTGCTGTTGTTGAAGTTGCGCCGCCATGAGAGGCAGTACCTTTTACTGTACCCGCACCCGCACCGCCGCCTGCGTAATAACCGCTTACACCTGTTGATGTTGCACTTGCCCATGTGGAATTAGCGTTAGATCCAGCTCCGCCATTCCCGCCCGTATTGTTAGATCCATTTCCACCAACTGCTCCCGCACCACCACCACCACCTGGCCCGCGTTGTGATGATGTTGTTGCACCAAATCCTGCACCGCCATTATTACCTTGAGAAGGCGAAGTCGAAGGCGTGTTTCCCGCGCCACCTGCTGGATTATTACCAGCCACGCCGCCTGTACTGCCTCCACCGCTTCCACCTGTGTTTCCTGTGCTTGCGTTTGTAAGAGAAGCACCGTATCCACCACCGCTTGACGTGATCGAACTGAATGCACTATCACTTCCATTTCCAGTATAACCACCACCTGCGCCTACTGTTACGCCAATTGCAGAACCTGCCGCAACGGAAAATCCTGTTCCAGTACGATAACCACCTGCACCGCCGCCAGCAGAATAAACTGTGTAATCTGCTCCACCGCTACCACCGCCAGCTATTACCAAGTATTCAACCGTTGGTGTGGGTGCTAGACCGAAAGTTCTTAATCCACCAAAACCTCTTGAACTGCAATTAGCAAATGTTCCAATGATAGACATGATCTATTCCTATGCGAATTTCGTTTGTGTCTCAAGAACTGTATATGTTGGTGTGGCTGCTGTCTTGATAATTGTGAATGAGTATGCATCAATTGAAGAGGCGTTTCCTGCCGAAATCGCTGCTGGAACCTTTGGTGTTACTGTGCTTCCATCAATCTGAATGACATTTGGATAGTAAGGGGTTGCACCGTTTGTATTGAGCCATACAAGCGTGATCGCATCGCCGACTGCTAAAGATGAGTTGAGAGTTGTTCCGCTTGAATAACGGAAGTTCAGCGTGTGATTGGCGCTGGCATTTGATGTGTAGTACCACACCGAAGCTGTGGAAACATCGAAGTTGATTGTTCCTGTCGCAGCCGATGCCACAACATTGACATCTTCTTCAAATCCTTTGACAATCAAATCTGATTGTGAAGTTGCAATTGAAAGTGTCACGGTGCCTGATGTTCCACCGCCTGACAATCCTGTGCCGGCGGTTACACCTTCAATGTCTCCTGATGCCGGAGTTGCAAACTGTAAGAAGATCGCCGCACTTGGGCTAGTAAAACGAAGAACGCCACCTTGATTTTGAGCAAGAACAAGTGATCCTGAAGTTGTAACTGTTGCCGTTCCTGCCGTAATGGTGCAAGTTCCTGTGCCAATGTTGATGATGGTCACAATGTCACCTGTGGCAAACAATCCTGTGTTGACCGTGATCGTGGTTGCTCCTGCATTGTTCATCGTGATTCCGTCACCGGCATCAGCTGCAACAAGCACATAAGAAGCGGTCTTTGCGTTTGCAGCTCCGCCTAACATCGCAGTCTGTTGCAGCGATGTCATTTGTGCTGCGGTCAAAACTTGACCTGTTGTGAATGTCTGTTTTGCCATTGTTGCTCCTTAATCAGTAGGAAAGCACAGAATTTGCGCCATCCAATATTCCTTGAGTTGTCGAGTCTAAGATGAATGCTTGAATTATAGGTTCTGCTGTGAAAAATTTTGTTCCCCAGGTGTTGGTCGTAATGTCATGCTGAACGCCCTGTACGAATAGTTCAAGGGTGACACTTCCTGCCCCTGGAGTTGACTTAGTTATATTGACCAAATCAAAGATGTCTAGTTCCAATCCTGCCTGGATTCGAGCCGTCTCTGCATCATCTGCCAAATTCAGCCCAATGGAGTCAATGCGGAAAATGGCATCTTTGCGTGATTGAAGGATCATCGTTGCCTGGTCAAAAGACTCAGTATCGGTTTGAACGAGTAGTCCTTCACGCTTTCCTGAGTGGATGAAATAGGTCTCAATGCTGCTCGTATCCTGCACCGTTTGAGCGATGCCACCCACGCGGTTGACGGTCACATCGTTAAAGATAAGGGTGTCGTCATAGGCAAAGTCAATGGTTTGATATGAAATGCCTGTGCCATCATCTGCAAAATCTGTCGCCGTCTGATCTGCCTTTTGAGCCAAAGTGTTTCGAGACAAGAATGTGGCATTGCCTTCAGGGTCAATGTAGAACCCACCGAATTCGCTGTTTTCAATTGTCTGCAAGGCATTAAGCAGATCACGCTCGGTGCCTGGGTCTGCCTGAACTGTGCTATCGCCTGTGTCAATAGCACGCTGAGAAAGTGGAAAGTCTGGAACATCAAGCAGGTTATTCATTCGCGCACCTGTTGTCTGCCCTGCCGAAGTTCCTGCAACTGTTGAAATTGAGATGTTAGAAAATAGACGGAAGGCATCCACGCATTGCAAGGTCACACTTGAGACTGATTCAACACCGACTTGAAAGTTTGTGTCATAGCTCGTGATGTAGCCTGAATAAAGGTAATACCTTACTGAATTGTAATCTGCCCAAATGCGGATTTTGCGAAGAGGTACGAGTTTGCCATAGTAGGGCGATGCCGTATTGGTTGGCACCCAATCACCATTTGTATCTTCAAGGACAACTGTGGCAGTTCCTGCTTCAAACTTGTTCAGGATTCTGTTTCTTCCTCTACGAATTGAAGCGCGAAGGGTGATATCAGAAACATCAACAACATCTGACGGGCTATCTGCCAGGATGCCAACGCCAAGTGGCGTTGAAGCATCATCAAGAATAAGTGGGTTGCCGAAGGCAGGGCCGTTGGCAAAGTCAACTGCAACGCCAAGCGTAGGCATAGCCATTAGATTGCCACCGCAGACTTTGTAATCACTTGACCGTTATTTTGCCCTTGAAGCAATCCGTTTCGAATGGATGAAACTAAATCGTTTTCGGTTGTAACACTTCCCTGAACTGTCATGTTGATTGTCACTCCAGGTGGCAATTGTGAACCTGTTCCTGATGTGCCTAATCCAACAGTTGATGGTGCTGAAATTGTTGGGGCGCTGATACTTGTTTGTGCGCCGACAAATGGTTTGTATCCACCCAATACTGCCTTTTCTTCTGTCGTCAAAGTTCCAAAGGCACTTGCTGCTGATCCTGTAAAAGATTCAAGTTTCTTGGCAACTTCCGTGATTTGTGCAGGTGTTGTTGGCACGACAGGCGATGTTGGCATTGTAGGTGAAAGTTTTGTTCCTGCTGCCAACATATAAGCATTCAAAGCTGCAAGAGCATCTTTCCAAGATTGCGCTGCTTGATTTCCAGGTGTTGGCCACAATGTTGATGGAGTTGCACCTTCAGAAATTTTCTTTGCATAATCTGAAACTTCTTTGTTAGTCAGACCCCACTTGTCCATCAAAGCATTGACTTCGCTCTGATCTAGTTTGCCATCATTGATGTATTTGAAGAAATCAAGATACATCTCTGCTTGTTGCTTGGTGATTCCCCATTGCCTTGCAAGCAGATCAATTTCTTCTGTTGAAAGTTTTGCATCATTGACTGCAAAGACTGCGGTTGTGTAAGCAACAACGGCTTCTGCGCTGATTCCCCATTTGCCGGCAAGAAGGATGACTTCTTGATCTGAAATAACTTGATCGGCAACGACTCCAAGCAAATCAACATATCGCTCAACTGCTTGATTAGCCTTCATTTGAGCATTCATGTTTTCAATGATTGCTGCAAGTCGGCGTTGCTCTTCTAGGTTATTTTGCTTCAGAAGATTCAGGCGTGCTGCTTCAAGCTGAATTGGGTCTGTATCTGAAACATTTGTGATGCCAAATTTGTCAAGACCTGCTTTTTTGATTGCAGCACGAACTTCAGCGGCTTTCTTTTCAGCAGCGGTCAGTTTTGTCGTGTCTGTTGTTGTCTTGACAACGACTTTTCTGTTCTTTTCATTGGCTGCTGCAACTTGATCTGTAATTCTAGCAAGGTCATTCAGGTGTGAGTTATACTGAACAGTAGAGGCTGAACCCTCATCCGTTGCTGCTGTTAGTTTATTGATTGCAACATATGCTGCACCTGCTGCGACAACGAAACCGCCAATGGCTGCTGCTGCTGCGATTGCCGAAGCACCGCCTGTGGCAAACGCGGTTGCTGTACCTGCGGCGGTTGCTGCTGCTGTTTGCTTGATAAAAGCTGCTCGTAAAAGACCGATTGCAGTCACAACGCCATAAATGCCTGTTGCCAACTTTGCGCCAACAAAGATTGCTGCAAAGGCTTTGACCGCCCCTAAATTCTCAGAAATTACTTTGAAGAATCCTGCCAACAATTTGCCAACTGTGATAAGAGTGGTGCCAACATCTTGCAAACCTGCTGCGAGTTCATCCTTATTTGTATTGACCCATTGCTCAAGGGCAGGAAGAACATCTGCAACAATATATTTTGCAAATTCTTGAACTACCGGAAGAAGGGCATATCCTAAAGTTTCAAGGATTTCGCCATAGGCAATTTGCAGTTGCCTCAAGCGACCTTCAAGAGTATCTGCTGCGGTAATTGCAGCACCACCATATGCTTTTGTTAAAGCATCAACTGCGCCTTTGAAATCTTTATTTTTGACAATTGTTTTGTCAATGGTCACGCCAAGTTTTGTGAGTGCGCCAATGTTTCCATTGTATGCCTTTGCAATTGCTAAGGAAACGGTCTGTAAATCTCTTTGAGTACCGGCTGCGGTATCAAGAGCAACATTTTGAAGAGCCTGTGCCTGTGTCAAATCACCTGTTGCCGTGGCCAGCGTAACAAGACTCTGACGAAGTTCGGTGTCAGATACGGCAACAAGCATCTGTTGCTTGGAAATATATTCTTCAGTCGCTTTTATTGCGGCATCTGTTGCACCTGTGGTGTTGCGCAAAGCATTGGCAAGGATTGCCTGTGACTTCTGATCCTCAATTGCACTTTTGACGGCATCAACACCTGTTTTGACTGCAAATGCACCCACGGCAACTGTTGCAACTGCAAATGCTTTGCCGATTTTCTTTCCTGCATTGATGAAATTTTTCTCAAGACTTTTAAGGTCTTTGACGGCTTGCTTGGAACCTTTGTCATTATAGACGGTGATAATCCGCTCAACAATTGCCACGATTTACACCTCTCTTTGACTGATTGCGGCATCAACGCGTGCCTGTGCTTTTGCAGAGGCTTTTTCAACTGCCTCACGAATTCCTTGTAATGCTTTGTATCTTTTGTTCTCAACTGCGCGAATGAGTGCGCGACCTTTATCTTTACCTTCACCGCGAGCAGTTGGCAATGCGCCATGCTCTCTTTGAATCACACCAATAAAGTGTTGTGAAGCCTGTGGATTGCGTGAACGGCTTGTTCGACTTCGTGATCGAGATGCCGCACTTCCTCGACCTGCTGTTTCAAAGATTGCACCACCTGGGTCACGCTGAATGACTCCGTAAGTATTGCGAAAACCGCTTCCGTCTTTTTTGGTAGTTGCGGCAGTTTGCTTGATTCCTGCCTTAGCTCGTTCAGCATCATATGCGATAAAACCACGAGTTTGATCTTGTGCTAACGGCCCAATGCCATTGAATCGTTTGAATCCACCTTTTGCCCACCCTGAAGGATGGATTTGATCATTGCTTGGAAGATAACTTTTTGCTTCAACAACAATTGGTGCAAGGATTCCACGGATTTCTTTATTTAATTCTCTTTTGAGGTCAGGCGCGAAGCGTTCAAGGGCGATGATGTTTTCGGTCAAGCCTTGCATCACAACTTTGTAATTGATTTCCGCCATTACTTGCTTCGCGCCTTCGCTCGTTCTTTCATGTATATGACTATTGCTTCAAGTATGCCATCAGGAGCATCAAGCAAATCAATTGGAGATATGCCTGTCTCCACAGAAACTGCTGCTATTGAATAGGTCAGGCTGTCTCTGTGGATTCGGAATTTGGGTCTGTGTCCAAAGATACTGCTTCCAATGTATCTAAGAAATCAGGGCCGAAAGGCTTCACAACTTTTCCGTTTGATCTAAGCGCGAGCCAACCCAAATAATAGATATGCTCTAGCTTTTGTTCTTCCCCAATTAACTTCGCAAGTCCTTTTCCATACTTTTGTTCAAAGTCAACGATGATTCTTGGGCGTAACGGAAAAGTTGCATCTGTACCATCGTTTGTTTTTACCTTTATGAATAATCCATCCATTTTATTTCCCCCTTAGTTTTTTATGATGTTGTCTTTGTAATTGCGCCGCTGATAGGCCACGACACACTTGCAGTTGCTAACTCGCCCACAGCACCATTCAACGGAGTCCATTCTGACACAACTGTTGAAAAACTGTATTGAGGATTTAGGACAGTTGTTGTTCCATTGACAGGCTTGACTGCAATTGTAACTGCTGTTCCAAGCGTTGGATAAATTGTCTGCTCAATGCTTGAAGTTGCGTAATCTTGGTGCAGTTCAAGAGTTACTGAATTGTCTGCCAATCCAGCCACCCGGGTTTTTGCTGTGCTGCCAAAAGCTGTGGTCTCAACAATGTCATAACTTGAACTGAGTGAAATTGAACTCACATGGTCTGAGATGTCAGTTGATCCAAAAAGCACATAACAATTATTCAAAACGATTCTAGCCATTACACAACCGCCTTAGTAATTGCTCCGCTTACAGGCCATGACACACTTGCACTAGCAAGTTCGCCCACGGCACCATTTACCGGAGTCCATTCGGAGATCACGGCGCTGCAAGTATATGAAGGATTGAATGCGCTTGTTGTTCCGCCATTTGGCTTCACAATTACTGTTGCCAGTGTTCCGAGCAATGGATAAATTGTTTGCTCAACTTGGCTTGTTGCATAATCTTGATGAAATTCAAGAGTAATTGAATTATCTACAAGACCAGCCACGCGAGTCTTTGATGCTGATGATGAAAATGCTGTTGTTTCTACGACATCATATGATGATGAGAGCGAGACTGAGCTAACTAGGCTGCTCAAATCTACCCCACCGACAGAGATGAAGGCGTTTGTAAGAACGATGCGTGCCATTAGTTGGTCACTCCTTCTATTGCTGGTTTGATGGATGGTTGTGCTGTATTGCTTGCCTTGATGTGGTTTGCAGCAATGAGTGCTTCTGCGCTCACTCCTGCATCAACAAGTTCTTTGTCGGTGATTGACTCACCCTTCTTTTTGCCACAGACCTCTCGATCTGAGATGACGGTGTATGCCATTGGTTCTCCTTATCCCCAAATCGTGATTCTGTAACGATAGGAAAGAAATGTGACTCCTTGTGAATCATAAGTACCTGCTTCGGCACCTGTAACTCGCAAGGTGTTGACTGTTCCCCCAAGAGTGCGATCACCTTCAATTGCTGTTTTGATAGAACTTGAACCTGTACCTGCAAGGTATGCATCAAGTTTGTCTTGTCCAGCACGCTCTGAAAAGCGTTGCACAATCACAAGGACATCAACCTGCGCTTGGTCAAGACCGCGAGCATTGTCAATGTCGAATGTGAAATCTAATTGTCCAACTACCGCACAAGGCGGAACTACTGTGTCAGGAATCAAATCATAGGCTCGTAAGCCTGTAATTGTTTGCAATCTTGTTTTGAGACCATCTCGAACTTGACTTGGATTCATTACTTAGCCAACCCATTGTTCTTGCGGAAAGGTCGAAGTAAGGCTTCAACATCAGGATCAAGGCGTGAAGTAAGTCTGACAGTTCCAAGTTCAGGTGTTCCTGCAATACCAAATGGTGATTGTCGGCGAACAAAGATGCGCGAAGATTGAATCAAGCAAGCTGATTGCACCTCATAAGGCACCGCGCTCCAACCCCACACACCTGTGATTTTGCAAGCCTGTGGCAAATAGTAAGGCCATACATAACGACCTATTGCAAGAATTCGTGTGAACGGCCACCCTCTTCGTGGATTGTTGATTGGTTCAACCATGTAATCACTTGTTGCCCACACGGTATCCCAAGTCTGATTGAAGTTGTCATCTGTTGCAATCTGTGTGATTGTCACGATGTCATCAACATTCATTGTCCACGGATCAAGGGCGGTGTAATACCGCGCAACAGGTGATTGAGATGTTCCGTCAGGATAAAAGAATCGCCCTGTGTAGTCGTCAATCATTCGACTTGTTGCATTGATGGCTGCTTCAAGAGCTGCATCATCTGTTGAATCGCTGATTGTCAATGCTGCCTTCAACTCGGCAAGTGTGGAGTAACCGTTAGTGATCGCCACGCTTTATCCTCTTTTCTGCTTTCGGCAGGATTGCTCGTTCTAATTGTGGCTCCGCAGTTGCCGTTTCTTTCGGCTTTCTGCGAAGAAGTTTCTTTAATCTTTCCATGCTTCGTGATGACTTTCATCTAACCAAAACGACTTTTGGTGCGGAAGTATTACTGAAGTGTTCACATGGATTGGATAGCCAAGTGATTTGATTCTTCGTGAGAAAAGTAAGTCCTCACCAATCCATTCTCCGTTGACAGGCCCATCCCAAAACCAACACCAATCTTTGCCTTGATTTGGGTCTGCAACTTCGCGCATCTTTTCCAACACGCTTCTGTGAATCATTAAGCAGCCTGTACCTGCTGCATCTATTTCAAAAACTGAGTTCTTGTCATATTTATACAAGGGCAAGAATCCTTGTGGTGAATCCTGAAAGATTGCAGGAACGGGTTTTGGATAGGTCTTACCTGGAACACCGAAACCTGCAAAGACTAAACCTGCAACAACAGGGCGTTCTTTGTCATGGGCGGTGTCGCATAAAGCATCAAATGCTTCAACTGAGAGTTGCTCATCGCTATCCAACATCAACAACCAATCGGAATCGGTCATTTCTAAAAATTGTTTCACAACACGATTGCGTTGCTTTGACAATAACCCTGAACCTTTGACTCGCACGAACGGGCCGAGTCTTGAATTTCTAGCTCCTGAGAGTTGGATCAGTCTGAAAGCAAAAGCGCCATTGACCATTCCTGGATCGCAAGAGCCGATTGTTACTTTGTGACCTGTTTTCATGTGATTCCCCCGAATCTTAGAGGTGAAGAGTGGGTAAGTCGGGGGGAGCCTACCCACTCTTCACACTATTAAAGAACCTTCAGATTAGAAGGTTGATGCTTCTATCTTTAGAAGCTAGGTGCCGACAATCCAGTTCCTGAAATGATTGAGGCTGCTGTTGGATAACGCTCTGCTGTGTAAGCAGCGTATCCGTACACAACAGTCTTGATTGTCAGGTTTCCTGCGCCTGTTGCATCGTAACGAAGTGTGAATGGTGATCCTGGTTGTTCCCAAAGGTGAGATTCACCTGCGTTGACAACATAGATTTCATCTTGGTTTGTTGTTGTTCCGTATGTTGTTCCGATGTTTGCATCAGTAATGATTGGGAGACCCATCATCTGATAGCCAGAATTTCCATAAACAGAAGAACCTGCTCCAACACCTGATGCATTCATTGGGCCGTTAGCGGCTGGCACTACCAATGGGCGGTTTGTGCTGTCAACGGCGGCTAGCAAGAAGGCTAATCTCCGCGGATGCATTATGAAATGTGTTGGGTTTGTGAATGAGTTTGTCTGAATCTGTTGAATCGCATCTGCGAGTTTTGGATATAGCAGAGCAACTGTTGGTGCTGTTGATGTGAATGTGATTGCGTTTCCGCCTGATGCACGAAGGCCCTTGATTGTGCCGGCTGTACCTGCACCATTTAGGATTTGTGAATCAAGTGTTGTGTGCCATGACTTGATCAAGTCTGCTGCAACGAAAACATCAATGCCTGTTCCTCTTTCGATGGCCTGGCGAGATAAATCCTGCTGGCCGGCAATCGTCCGGACATTCACAGTCAACAATGTATCGTCAACATCTGTCTCTGATACTGCATCGTTTTGTGTAACTTGTACGGCCGTTGAACTTCCGGTTGTCATACGGGAAATATTCAGGGTCATTCCACTTGGTGGAAGTGTCATCTTGTTTGTTGCAAAGTCTGCAAATGGGCGACCTGCACGAGCAAGTGGTGCTGCTAGATCAATGAGGTACTGTGGAATCACAAGACCTTCGAATTGTGCAGTTCCAACATCGCGGCGCTCAATCTCTTCTTCGCGCATATGGCGAGCAAGACGATCCTGTGCTGTGAAGTCTGACTTGAACTGTGCGTTGTAAGCATCCTTGAAGAATGATGAATCTGAACGCTCTGAGTATGTGCGTGATTCGCGTGTAACTGTTGTTCCACCAACGCGTGGTGTTGCAACTGATGCAACTGATGAACGAATTTCAGAAGCCTTTGCATCTGCATCCGCCTGTGCCTTTAGCTTTTCGATCTTTGTATCTAGTGAGCGTGCTTCTTCTACGAGAGCATCAACCTTCTCGGTTTCCTCAACAGTAAGGTCGGTACGGTTCTCTTCTGCAACTGCTTCGAGAACTGCATCCATTTCTGCCTTTACTGCATCACGGCGCTCAACTACTTTGTCAAAATATGACATTTGGTGGTCTCCTTGTGAGTTTGTTGTTTTGGAAGTGAGGTGGTGGCGATGCTTCTCACGGCGCTTGCAGGGTGTGAGTCTCGCTCCGACTTCGATCTGTCAGATTGCTGACAGAAACTTATTTTGTGCGATTAACGATTGCCTGTGCTAAACGAAGAGAAATCTTGCGACCTTCTTCTTCGGTTGCTTCAGGTAGTGGTTCAATGTAACGAAGTTCAGACATTTTGTGACCAACTAAAGTTTCTGTTGGTCGGTAGCCATCACGGAATTCTTCATAGACACGAATCAAAACGGCAGGATCGCCCTCTTCGGCTGTGATGCTAAATTCTGTTCCTGGAATACCTAACACGCCTTCTTCCATGATGTGTTCAATGCGACCTTTAGCAGTTCCACCGCTTGAATCCCATTCAACAAAGTCGCCCACATTTTCGCGTGATTCTTCTTCAATTTCGCCTTCTGCGCCTGTGAGTATTGCCATCATTTCAACGGCTTTCATGATGTATTCATGACCTTCGCTTAAGTCATCAAAAATTGTTTTCAAGACGATCAAAGATTCACCGGTGACTTCACGGCCTTCCTTGATTGCATCTATTGCATCTCGCAATGCCTCGCGTGCTTCAACACTTGTTGTTGGATAAGCAGGATATGTCACGACTGAGACATCGCCATCAGCAAGGCTGACTTCGGTAAGAACACGGCGAGTTCTATCCTCTGACCACTTCTGACGAATCACACGGAAGGCAAAAGACATTTGATCAACATCTCCGCGCTCAACTAACTTGTAAAGGTCGCGCCCGATTGATGTGTCTGCAATCTCTGCATTCATATACAAGCCACGATCATCTTCAGAAAGAGTCAAGGTGCCGTTTTTGGTCCGGGCGATAGGTAATCCTTCGTGGTTTATGAGTAACCGGACATCAGGTGTTTCCATCAAAGTCTTGCGAAAGGCTCCCGGTGCGATGCTCTCCTTGAAAGGAAGGGGAACGCTTGAATCGTTAAAGACTGCTGCATACCCTGAAAGGCGCATTGTGCCATCTTCAGCTTGGCGTGCTTCAACATCTCGCACCGTGAATGTGCGGCGTTCAATTTTTTTCATTTTGCTCCTTGAATCGGATTCGGCATCGAGCGCATCAATCTTGCGTTGCGCCCAATTTTGCGCCCTGTCAGAAAAGTTGGAATCTCCACCCCACAACAACCATGCAACAAGACCTGCGCCTGGATACTGTGAGTCTGAAGGATCGCTGTTTTTTGGTGCTTGTCCATCTACTTGATGGCGAGCGAACCAGGGTGCCATCTTGCGAACTTTGTTTTCGGTGATTCGACCTGCTGCCATTTCGCGTGCTTCACGCTTTGTGCCATCAGTTAAGCCATCGCCCCCAAAACCTTCTTCAAGGTATTTGAGACCTCGTTGAGCATTTTCACGAATGAAAGAAGGAACGCTCAAATCAACTGCGCGAGTGTTTATTTCTCCACCCGGTTCCATATCCTCTGCGATAGATACTGCAACCATCTGATCAACTGCACTTTGCTTGTCATCATGGCAACCAATTGTTGTGTAGGAACCGTCAGTTTCTTCTTTGACAGTTGCCCAACCTGAACAGTCGCTTTGTTTATCTGAGATGAAATATGGCATTTTTATCCTTAAATCAGAAGCAGAACTTCTGCATCGTCATTGAGTACGGAAAAGTCAATCTGTGAAACTGCATTTATTCTGACAACACCCAATGATGCAGAAGCACCTGCAAGAATCACACTTGGAATCTTTGGTTCAGGTGTTGGAAGAACAAAATTAGGTTGAACAAAGTTCGGCATTCCGAACGATCCGACAATGGCAGTTTCAGGTTGAGGAATCGTTGCCTGTGCTAGAAGTCCACCGAGAGGTGCGCTTGCCGAAACAAGGTTGTCAATCCGAGCAGTTGCACTTGCACTCAAAGAACCGAGAGTTGCATTTGCAGTTGCAAATGTGATCGGCCCTAGAACATCAACATCGAGTTCAGAGGTATCAAGAACAAACTGCGCCATGTCAGCTCGCTAGTGTGAGCGAAACTGTCAGAGAACCGCTTGGAATGGTGAATGTATCTCCTGCCGTGTAAGGGTTGCCTGTAATGGCACCACTAAACAAGAAGTTGCCTGTTGTCGCATTATCCCAAGCCGTGAAGAATGTCGCATCCTCTGAACCTGCAATGTTTGTCCAAGAAACATTTGCATCTGAAGTCAATCCGCCACCTGATGCAGCGCCAAAGGAAACTGATTGACGAGTTGTTTCAGTTGCAGGATTGCCTGTGCCATTTGCGCCTGGGTCTCCGATATGTAGCTTCACAAAGACATTGGCTGCTGAATAGGCGGTGGCGTTGCCAACTGCATCAAGAAACTTGTTTGCAAGATATGAACTCAGACCTGTTGCCATTATTCATCCCCCTCAACAAACTCTTCAATCACTTCAACAATGAGGTTGTTCTCATCGCGGATGATTCTCTTGCGAACACGAGTGCGTTCAATTGTGTTTGTCACATTGACAGTTGGTGCATCCACGCTGACATTCGGCGCTTCAACATTGACCTGTGGTGAATCAAGCATGACCATCGCAGGTTCAATCGTCACATTAGGTGCTGCGACATTGACCGTTGGTTCAGGAACTTGAAGAACCATCTGTGGTTGATTATTGCGAGCCTCACGAGAATTGACTTCATAAGCTGATGCAGGATCAAGTGGATCAATTTGAGCAATTGGTTGCAACTGACTTGAAGGAACTCCTGTGTGTGCCATCGGTGGCATTCCAATCGCAGCCAATACCGCTTCAGGGTCATAGCCGACTTGAACGAGTTGTGTAACGATTTCAGCACGCAACTTGACACCAACATCTTTTGCATCACTTGCATCAATGTTTTGCAATGGCACGCGATAGTTGTCGCCATCAGGGATTGGTGCCATATCTTCCATTGCATGAACATCGTTCAGGCTCAAGAAACCCTCACGCAAGCCCTTTGTGTAGGCTTCAAATCGCTCAAGAGTTGTGCCGCGTAGCAAAGCATCAAGATTGAACTTGATGAAACCGTCAGGTTCAGGAAGTAAAGTGCTGAAAGATTGCTCTAAACGCTCAAGCAATGGGCGCAATGAGTGCTGAACGAAGGAAAGATTCTGTGCTTCAACTGATGCAAATGACATTGCACCTGCAACGGGATGACCCAAAAGGCTGATCGGAACGCGGAACAGGCGTGCAATATCTTCCACATTGAACCGGCGTGTGTCTAGCAACTGTGCATCTTGAGCGTTCAAAGTCAATGGCTTGAATGAAGCACCACCTGAAAGCACGCCAATTTTTCCTGCGCGATAAGGCCCTGTGTGTGTGATGTTCCAATCACGACCAATATCTTGCGCTTGCTCTTCTGTTAGCTCGCCTGGAACTTCAATGACTCCGCCTGGATTGGCTGCATTGCCAAAGTACGCTGCTGCATAGGTATCGGCTGCCATAGCAGCGCCGATTGTTAGTCGAGCAGCAGCGATTGGGCCGAGACCATAATGCGATCCAGGAAGTCTGAACAATGGGATGTGTAGCATTTCATTCTGAGTAAGAATTTGAGTATATGCACCCTGCTCATCGCGTGTCTGAACCTCATACACAAGGGGTTCATTAGGGCGCAGACGGCGGATTCTGACATCATCAGGGTTGAGGCAATAAACTTCCACAACCTCGTTGTTGTCATCGCGTACAGTCAAGATGAAGGCATTTCCGTGAATGTTCAACGATGAAATGACTTGCTCATAAAATTCAATGCGTGATGTTTCAGGATTAGGCTTATTGACCCACATTGGAGTTTCGCCATACGCTGCTGCATAAGAAATGCGAGCGCGACCACGGCGAACATATGCGCCAAGTGGTAGCGAGCTGATTGTGTCACCGAGAAGGCGCACGCAAGCATAAACTGTTGACATACGGATTGCGCTGTCGGCAGTTACATCAATCCCTGAAGGTGCCATGTATGCAGGGCGACCAGGAATGATCGGCTCAACCCATTGACTGTTGTTGGCTCTCTTCTCTGATATTCCGCGCAGTCTCTTGCTCAAACTCATTTGTCAACCTTTTCTGTCGCCCATACTAAAAACCCACCGAGCGCAATCAATGCGACAGGTACGGAAAGCATCCAAAGCCCACTTGTTACCAAAGAGACACCGATGACCTCAATGATGAGTGCATAATCAATCTTCTTCAAGAAGTTCATTGATCTCCTTAGACTTGGATAGAAAAATATCGTGCGGTAGGTGGCTTTGGTGGCGCAGGTTGGGTGGCTCTGTCATAACCAAAGATTGAAGCAACGGCAGCATCCACCTTACGGCGAGAACTTGCCTTTGCAACCATTACACCTCTTGATGATTGTTTCGTGACACAGTTTGCAATGTGCCTTGCAAGGCGCTCATCCCCATCATGAGTGAATGATTGATTGACAACGCCTTCGAAGAATTTTTGTGTTGCAGGAACCATTCGCTCTGCGCTGTTGGGGTAGGCGAGAACGGGGAGTCCTTCTTCATCAAGAACCATAAAGGTTCGGTTCCATCTGGCAGGGTCAAAAACAATCTCTCGCACATCAAATCGAGTATCACGGGCAAAGCCGATGATCGTCTGTTCAACTTCCGCAATGGGTACATGCCATCCTTGCTCTGCATCGTCAGGTTTTTCCCATAACCCAACAACGCTCAAGTGTGGCTTTTCTCCGCCGAGTGACCATGCAACGAGTGCAGTTGAGTCATTGGAGAATGAACCATCGAATGCAAGGACAACTTCTTCGCCAGGTATTGGAACTCTTGTTTTATCTTCTATCGCTTCCCATGAGCCTGTTGGCAACCAGGCAACAGATGTGCTGACAAAGCAATTGATGCGCTTGGTGCGAAACTCAGCTTCAGGTGTTCGCAACACGGCGCTCTCGAAATCGCCTAAATCAACGATGTCACCGAGTCCAGGATTTGCTTGCGCCCACAGACTTTGATCACGGTGATCACCTTCAGGCTTTGTTGGTTCCCACCATGCAAAGAAAAATGATTTGTCTTGAACTTCTTCTTTGACAATCTTCTGCCCGTATTGATACAGAGAATAGCAAAGTGAGTCTTGACCATTGGCTTGTGTTTTTACACCTGCCGTTGTAATGCCAAAGAGCAATGAATCAGCTCGTGCGCCACCTGCAAGTGAGAGCGTGTTCCACAAATCCCAACTCGGTTGTGCGTGAACCTCGTCAAAAATTACAAGCGGTGAAGGGTTCAAACCTTCTTTTGTGTAAGCCTCTGCCGAAAGCACACGATAGACAGATGCCTTTTCTTTGAACTCAATTGCATCGCGGTAGAGCGTGAACATGGATGAGAGTTCTTGATCCATCTCAATCATTCGCTTGGCGGTGCCAAATACAATTCTTGCTTGATCGCGGTCTGCTGCACATGAATAAATTTCTGAACCATTGCCACCGACTGTCAAACCTGCAAGACCCATTGAAGCAGCCAATGCAGACTTGCCGTTCTTCCGGGCCATTCCAACTAAGGCTGTGCGATGACGAAATCTTCCATCTTCACGGCGAGCAAGTGAGTGACGAAGCAACTCGCGTTGCCAGGGGCGAAGCGATAGCAACTTGCCGGCTGGCGATGCGACTGAATCTTTTGTGACTCGACAAACGGCTTCGGCAAAGTCGGCGTACAAGTCACCGTCTCCACGAAGCTGATCTTCAATTGGAACTTCAGTCAACCATCGTGGCGGCCAAGACTTCTCAGACATTGCGCTTTTGCGAAAGTAGCTCGTCTAACTTACTGCGAACCTTAACTTCTGCAACCCCCAACTTGCTTCGATCAGAAGGTGTCAAACCTAGAACTGACAGAAGTTTCAAAATCTCATTCTCGGTTGTGCTGATCATTCCAACAAGTGGGTTTGCATAGGCATAGCCTTTGTCTGTGAAAAGCACATAATCTGTTTCTTTCAATTTTTCAACAAGTTGAGTTTTGCGATCAAACTTTTCGCATAATTCAATCAAGGCGATACCATCTGAGTTTGCAATCCACGGTGCCATCGCACGAATGTCTGTCCAAAGTTTCTTTGCGCCCTTTGAAAGTTGCGCCGGTGGCTTGTCATCAATGCGTGGAAGCGCAATAACATTGCTCACATCAGGCAGTTTGCGCTTGCCTGGGTTTCCCAATACACGCTTGAGTTCAGTTGGTTTCGGTGCTGGCCCTGTCATATTTTTTTTGCCTTCATATAAATTAAACGCCCCCTATGATAAATTGCGGTCATATGCTCAAGCGAATACGCGGGGTTACGCTTTCACGCTTGTCTTGCAAATTTGCCGTGTACCCATATGTGCCACCGGGGGGTCTTGGCTAGTTAGAACCTTTTCGACTATTACATTTGCGGCACAAGACTTGTGCATTGCTTGGTATTGACAAACCGCCTTGTGATAGTGGCTTGATGTGGTCAAGAGTTAAGTCTTTGGTTGAATGGCAGATTGTGCAGAATGGTTGCAATGCTCGCATTGTGCGAGATAGCTCATGCCACTTGCTGTCGTATCCACGATCTGAACGCTTTGGTCTCTTGCGTTCTAGTAATCGTTTGCAACTATCACATCGAGATGCTCTGACAACAACACCACAACCATTGCAAGGTCTAGGCAATACCATCAGTCTTTATCAAATACTCAATAGCCATTGACAACTTGGTGGTGTCATCCCCATAGTACCCAAGCCCCACATTGCATCGTGTGCATAAGAGTCCACGAATCTTGTGAGTCTCATGATTGTGGTCAACAACTAAACCGCGCTCTGCCTCTGATGTATGTATCCCACAGATTGCACATGCATTGTTTTGTGCTGTAAGGAACGCATCATACTGTTCATCTGTGATGTTTGTAATCATGCGATGTTTGTTGCGACAGTTCTTGCATATGTCATAGTGACCATTTGGTGTTCGCTTATCTTTGTGAAATGAATCAAGAGGTAAATCTATTTTGCATCTTCGACACTTTGAAGTTGTGTCAGTCCTCTTCCTCATCGTCATCGTCAGAAGTATCCAATCCAAGTGCAGCAAGGCGATCCTCAGACGGTAATGAAAGGTATGAGGAAACAGTTGATTGAACTGCACGA
>Ga0214921_10002938_pt1 | contig 26900 bp, 17 predicted proteins | sample LL1505_MetaG_FD_177992 | JGI IMG/M metagenome (GOLD analysis project Ga0214921, IMG submission 177992) | Freshwater microbial communities from Lake Lanier, Atlanta, Georgia, United States - LL-1505 | ecosystem: Environmental > Aquatic > Freshwater > Lake | place: USA: Georgia | collected... | reverse complement strand
ATTAGCATCTATACAAGCAGGATTACCATACGAACTTAATGTACTATTAATACAAGAACAAAAATCACAATCTGCTTTGTCTTTAGCACTCATAGCAGCATAAGCAACAGGATCACTACATTTAGGATTAAGAACTTTACTACAATAAGTTATAGCAGCATCATCACATTGATTAGTTATACTACAACCTGTAGTTAAACCATTAACAGATATACTACAACCATTACTACAAAAATCTCTACAAACTGGATCTGTTATATTATTTTTACAATATTGTATTTTTGCTGCTTGACATGCAGCAGGATTAACCATAGTACAATAATAATCTTTACATAAAGATTTATCATTAACATTATTTATATCATTACAATATGTTGCTAATGCTACATCACAATCACCAGTTTGTTTACAATAATCAATACATCTAGGATCAGTATAATTAGAACTATTAGAACATAAAGTACTTAATCCACATGGTGAATTTTTAGTCATACAATATTTACCACATGCAAGTAATCCTTTACTCTTATAAGTATTATATAAATTAGGATCATTCATAATAATAGAACAATTATTATTAAGATCACATAATCCTGGATTATCTTGACAATATAAATCACATCCACCATAATTTAGTCCATTAATTCCTCCTAATGCATCATTAAATAAACCAGCAACAATACCACCAACAGATGCTTTCTGACAAACATTTGGTCCTAAATTACATGCATTAGGATTATTCTTACAAAATTTATAACATACTCTAGGATTCTTAGCATAAAATGATTCATCAGAACATGCAATTGCTTGATTACATCCATTTTGATTAAAATTAATAGAATCAACTCCAGTTAAATCAATCAATGAACCACCTAAACCTGTACCTGCTAAAGTAACACATGGCGTTTTACAATCTACACCAGTAGGACATTGTACATTTGGCATATATTTAGCACTCATTTTTTTAGATTTGTTTTATATATTACAATAAACATATATTTGGTACAATTAATTTAAAAATTTATTACTTTCATTATAATAGCCACAATTAATTAGTATAAGATGAATAATAATTCAACATATCAAGATAATAAAGATTATGATAATTATCAAACAAGCCCAATTACAAAATATAATGTAGGAAATGAAGGAACTAATGATAGATTAATAGAACTTTTACAAGAAACTATAAATAATATATATAAAGATGATAATATAAATATTACAAAAGCTATTGATGATATTAAATTATTAGATGATGATTTAAAAGATACTTTATCTCATGATAATTGTTTAGAACAAAAAAATGATGATTCAAATAATGAAATAAATGAAGAATCTGATGAAGAATCTGATGAAGAATCTGATGAAACTAAAGGTAAAGAAAAAATAGATGATCAATCAGATAATGAATCAGATTATTGTGAACCATATTATAAAAAAATAAAAATATCTCATAATAATGAAGTTATTGAAGATAAAGTTAGTGAAGATAATAAACATAATGAAAATTTTTTAATTAAAGAATATGAACATACATATATTAAAGATAAACAATTTGAAAATTATATAGATAATTTATATTATTTCTTATATAATTATGGATATATAAATAAAACAAATAAAAATAAAATTAACCCAAATTATATAATTAATGAAAACAAATTTTTAAATAAATTAACTATTGATGGTACTGATTTTGAATTTAATATAGATAATTATAAAACATGTTATATGGTAAATAAAGTTAAACGAAGAGTATTATATGATTTTTCATTTATGTTTTATTTTGGTTTATTTAACTTAAACTTTTTAATATTAGCGTTAGAAAGTATTTTTACAGGAATGATTCTTAGATCATGTTTTTTATTATTAAGTATTTTAGTATTTATGTCTTTACACATTTTTATTAATTTATTTAGATCATCAAAGTATGGTTCATTGTTCAATAAATTATATGAACTACATGCTTATTATACTGATTATGATTATAATTATATAAAAACAGAATTTACTCCAAGTAATTATGATACTAAATTATATCTAGATTTAACTGGTGAACATAGAATTACATGTGATAAATCATTCTTTATTGATGGTAATATTATTTCTAAAGATAATCAAAATAAAAAAGTAACATTATTATTAAATAAACCTAATAAATTTGATGGTGTTCATTCTTTAATTTTAGAAGACCCTTTTTATATTCATAGTTTATTAATAAACAAACATAAAATTAATAATTTAGATGTTATTTATTCTACAAATAATGATAATATAGTAGATAAATTATTAATTAATAATTCAATAATAACTGATAAAGGTGAAGGTGGATATAATAGTTTTGTATTTGATTTAAATAATAACGATTCTACTTATATACCAATGTTTTTTAGATTGTTATCAACTAAATAAAAAAAATTAATTATATAAATTTTTATAAATAACATAACTTAATAATTATATTTTTTTTGATTTATTCAATCTAATTTATTCTTAAAATGACATCTTTAACTATTTATCATTTATCTGATTGGCATATAGCATTTAATAATGATGTAACTTACAGATTAGAATCTCATGAAGTACATTTATCTACATATAATAATATATTAGATAATATTAATATAAATAATATTGTTAATCCTATTATTGTTATAACAGGAGATATTTTTAGTTATAAAACAGAATTAAGAGGATATGATGTAGAAGATTTTTACAAATTTATGAAAAAATATTCATCTATAGCACCTATTTTGTGTATACCTGGATTATATGATGGATCTATTGAAAGAGAAATAGATTTAGTTAAACCATTAATAGAAAATATTAGAGATAATTTAAATCCTATATATTATTTTAGTGATAATATTCCTAAATATATAACTATTAATAACATTAAACTATGTATTGGAGCTATTAATATATTAACTAAAAATACAAGTGATTTTTCTCTATATGAAATATTTGCTAATGATTATGGATTAGAAATAATCAATAATAAATATGATATATCTATAGGAATAGTCTATGGTAATATAGATACTAAAACAAATACAAATAATAAATCAATAATTAGTAATGATTTTACTGATTTATTCGATATAGTTTGTTGTGGATCTATTCATAATTATCAAATGTATAAAAATTGTTGTTACAGTGGTGCTCTGTTTCAACAAAATAGAAAAGAATCATTTACTAAAGGTATTGGAGTTTATTTTATAAATAATTCACCTATTTATACTGATAAATTAAAATATATAGATACTTATTCATCTATTAAAGTTAATATCAAAAGATATTTATTACCTATACATAATAATTATGGACATATAACTGAAATACATAAAGATAATAAAATAGATATATGTTCTGGTGTTGATGTTTTATATCCTAGATCAATTAAAATTGATTATATTAATTGTGATAAATTATATATTAATAATACTTCTAATTTAATGAAATTAAAATATCCAAATAAACATGTTAATGTGAATGATAAAACTGAATTAGAACAAGTTATGAAAGATGCTGCAGAAAAATCTTTATCAACAAAAGTAGAAAATATATCAAATATAATATCTAATTATATAATTTCATTTATTAATGATAGAGAATTAATAAAACCTGTATTAGAATTACATAAAACTATATCAGATGAATTTGTACCAGAATTAGATATGTATCATTCAAGATTTAATATATCAAAATTAGAATTTTCTAATGTGACAATTTATGGTATTAATAATAAAGTTTGTTTTGATGATATAAAACCTGGATCATTAATAGGCATATCATCAAAAAATGGTCAAGGTAAATCAACATTTATAAATGTTATAATAGCTGGACTATATAATACAATTGAAAGAGGTAATTTAACTCAATTAATTAGAACTGGTAGTAGTGGTTATAATATAAGTATAGAATTAAAATCTCAACTTGATATAGGTATTTCAAATAAAAAAATAAATATAGATAAAAATATCCAAGATTCAAATAATGAAGATTTAAAAACTATAAATTTAGATAAAATTCATACTAAAAAATCAACTATAGAAATAAATAAAGATTTTACTAATAGATATTCAATAATAAGATCGAGACTTAACAAAACATCTAATGATACCTTAATATATAATAATTCATTAACAATTAGAGGAAATGATAATATAAAAAATATAGTAGAAATGATTGTAGGAGACCCTGATATATGTATGTATACAAATATAGCCCAACAAAAAACATCATACAATTTTTTAACTGAAACAAATATTCATCAAAAAACTATATTAGAAAAATTTTTTCATTTAGATATCATTAATAAACTCAAAAAAGTTGTAGATGATTTATATAAAGAATATAATATAAAATTAAAAATGTTAAATAAACCATCTAATGATAGTTTATCAATTATAAATGAAAGAATTAATAAAAATAAACTAGAAAATGAAAAATTATTAAAAACGATAAATGACTCTGAAGATGCGCTTAATAAACTAAGAATACAAAAAGAAGAATTATTAAGTAATAGACCTGTTATTAATAAAGAATTATTAAATAAAGATTATTTAGCTAAGATAGAAAAATATATTTCTAAACATAATATTGATTGTACTTCAGAAGAAGAATTATGGATAAAAGTACATGAATTACAAACACAAATTATTAATATTGATGGGTTTAAATCTTGTTATCTAACGGATAATAAATCAAATGAATTATTAAATATAAATACTATTAATAAAGATAAAAAAATAGATCAAAAAGATTCAATAAACGAAATAATTAACAATGTTAATGAAATAGTAAATACAACTACTGAAATGATTGATTCTAGTTTAAATAAATCAACTAAATTAATTGAACAAGTAATTAACAATTTAACTAATGATATAAATAATTATAAACATCTTAATGATAGAATATTATCTGATTATAATAATACTAAAAATAATATAGATGAATATAATAAAGTAATTATATCAAATTCTGATAATGAAAAACTTAGCAACGTTGATTTATCAGATTTAGAAACCAAATATGATAATTTGATGAAAACTAAACCTAAATCTGAAATTAGTACTATATATATTAAAAATGAAATAAAACGTTTACAAGATTTATTAAAAAATTTTAATATAAGATCAAATTCAGAACCTTTGTTTTCACCTAATTGTCAATGTTGTCAAAATAATAAAAATTTATTTGGTATAACTAATTTAGATGCATTAACAACTCAATTACATGATAATGAACAAACAAATGAACAAATACGTAAAGAAAATTCGGAAAGAGAAATATCTATAAAAAAATTATCTAAACTAATAAGATTAAAAAAAGATTTAATAAATGCACTTGATAAAATTAAACTAGAAGAAAATAAGTTAGATAACTTAAATAATCAATCTAATAATATTAATAAAAATATAACATTAGTTAATGAACTAATAAATGTTTATTCGTCTATTAAAACTGCTAGAACAAATTTAAAAGTTAAAAAAATGATGGATCAATTAGATGATGTTTATAAATATGAAAAATTTACTATAACAATTAATGAACTTGAAAATAAAATAGATAAATTATCTAATTTAATAACAGAATGGAGAGCTAATATTTTACAATATAATAGATTACAAATAATAGACGAAGATTTAATTGAAAGAGTTAGTCACTATGAAAGTAATAAAAAAGAAATAGAACGTGAAATTTTAGTTTACAATACTTATAGAAATTGTTTTAATAATAAAAATGGAATACAAGTTAAATTATTAAGTTTAAAATTACCTATTTTATGTGAAACTATTAATTGTTATCTTAAATCATTTGATGTTGATTTTCAAGTGTCTATTAAACTAGATTCTAAAAACGATATTGAAATAAATCTAGTTAAAAGAGGTAGTATAGAACCTATAAAATTAACAGCAGGGTTTCAACATGATTTAATTAATATGTTATTAAGGGTAGCTTTATGGAAATTATATGAAGGACCATTACCAAATTTTTTTATTTTTGATGAAACTTTTTCTCACGCAGATCAAATTAATTTACAAAAAACTATAGATTTTCTTAAATCATTAAAAAAATCAGATTCTCCTCCACAATTTATTATAATAAATTCTCATAATTCAGATACTATTAATAATCTTGATCATATAATAAATATAGAACATAATGAAATAAGAAGAGTGAGTAGAATTAACAATGTTGATAAATCATTAAATGAATTAACTAGTTGTATATCTGATACTACACCTTTAGGTGAATTTACAACAGAATATCTTAATACAATAATAAATGAAACAACTAAATCGAATCAAAAAAATATTAAATCTTTTATTAATAATAAACATAAAGAAAAATTAACTCAAAACGATATGTTAAATATAGTTAATAAAAAAACAATAGATATTGATAAACTTAATGAAAGATTAGAAGATAAAAAAAATAATCATTATTGTGATATATTAGATATATTAATAATAGATAATTTAACATGTAATATATGTAATAAAACTTTTAAAAGTAGTTTAAATATACAATCGCATTTAAATTCTAAATATCATATAGAAAAATATGAAAAACTAAAAATTAAAAAGAATAATACTAAAAGTAAATAATAAACTTATAATTTAGTTATTAGTAATATCATTACTATAGATTGGATAATTAATATATTTATTTTTGATAAAATAAGATGATTATGTGATATAAAAAGATTTATAAAAAGTAAACTAATAGGAATAAGAAATAATTTATGATTATATATTATAACTGTAGATGTAAGAGCTGATATTAATAATATATAATTAATAATGATAATAAATTTTAATTTATTGATAGCTTTTTCATAATCATTTATATATGGTGTATTATATTTTTTTTGTGTAGTATTTATAGAAAATTCATCAACAATATCTATTTCATCTAATTTGACATTATCTGATGTATTATTAATATCATCTATAAATAATTTATTATTAATAATTATATCATTATTTACAGATCCATAATTTATAGATTCATAATTAACACAATCTTTATATTTTTCTATATTATTTACTATGAAAGCATTTACTATAGGTATATTTTGATGTTCATTTAATACTTTAATAAAAGTATGTGGATCTACAAGAAATATGAAATATTTATTTCTAAATTTCCAATGTAAATCACTCATTATTTTAAACTGATGTAAAAATAATAACATAGTAACACTTATAAATATTATAAATGATAATATATAAGTTAAAAATGATGCATTTATTTTATTTATACTACGAGAACGTACAGCAATTATCCAACATGAACTCCACAATATAATATTTGATAAATTATTATAATATATTTTTTTAATTTTCATAAATTTATCTCTCTCTTCAAACTCTAATAACATTTTAAGAGTATATTCATCTCGAATATTATCAAAATATTTAGGTTTGTAAATATAGACATTATTATATATTTTAACAATATCATAAGAATCAAAATAAGTAAATATAACAAAAGCAAAAATGAATATATTTTTTATAATAGATAATATTATATCGTTGAAATTATTAGCTTTATCATATATAATATTATAAAAATTAACTGTTATATATATTACTTTAATAGCTAAAACAAATATATGTAAAACGTCTAAACAACATTTATTAGAATTATGTTTTAAATTTATTTCTTTGATAGAATTTTGATATTTATTTTTTAAAAGTTCTTGTTTAATATTATCATTTTGTTTATTTATTGAATCATTAGAACATGAGTTTACATCTTCTTTATTTAAATTTTCTAATTCATTAAGATTATTTTCTAAGTCATTACTATCATTATCAAGTTTATTTTCTCTTTTATACTTTGCTAATTTTATATAAAATTCTTCATCGTTTAAAATTGAATCAATATCTATTTTTTTCATTTTTTTTATAATAAACATAAAGTTCTAATTTTATATATATCAATAAAATATTAAACTTTAATTAATGGATGATCAATTAATAAATAATAATTCATCTAATGATGGAATTAATAATAATATATTAAATGATGATAATATAATATTAAAAATATTACAAAAATATGGTGGTATAGTTGAATATGAAGAAATTAATCCTGTAATAATAGATGATTATGAATTTTTAGATGATATTATTAATAATATAAATGAATGTTATATTTTTTCATTTAATAATATTATATCAGTAATAGTTAATATATTATTATCTGATAGATTATTTACTAGACAAATAACTCCATCTTATAGATCAGAAAATAGTTTTAATATAGATGAAAAAAAATCTATAGCATATATAGATTTTTTATTTATAATGAATTATTTAAACAAAAATAAATTAAAATTAAGCGATTTTAAAAATAAATGTATATTTTTATCATTAACTAGATTTATTACTTTATCTATGAAATTATCTATTATATATTGTGACCAAGAATCTAGATTAATTAACTATATAATATGTGAATATGTAAAAATATATGAAGGAATTGATGATATTATACAAATTATATTAGAATATGATAGAGTAGATATATTAAAATTATTAATAGATAATTTTATTATTAAAGAAATAGATTGTAAAAATTTTATAATAGATAATGCAACTAATTTAGCTTTAATAGCTATTAATAATAATTCAATGTTGTCTTATTTATATATAACTCTAATAGCATCGGATAGTATAAATTATAAATATTTACTACATTCTAAGTTAAAAATATTACCAAAAAAATATACATATATAATAGATATTAATAAAAATGTAGAAATAGTAAAAGAAAGACATATATCTAATTATGAAATAGAATATGTAGATACATTAATATCACTAGAAAATATTTTATAAATACAATTTTACTATGATAGATTAAAATACTCTAAATTTATTCCATTAAACTATATGCTTTAAAATGAGCTACTGGAATACCTGGAACAGGTTTATAACTTAACGGTATTTGTATCATTAGATCAATTGTTACTAAAACTGATATAAATAATAAAGCAGCGATAATTGCATATCTCAACATTTTATAACAATAAAAAAATGAATTTAGTTTTTAATAAATTAATATGAGTATTATACCTGTTGTTAACAACGACGTGTTATTTGTTCCATTGTCAAAAGAATTTTACTATCTTTATGATAAAGTAAATGAAGAGTTAAGTCTTATTCTATATAATACATTAGAATCGATGATTGATTTATCTTACGATAATATAAATCATTCTACACAATCTTGTATTGATAATCAAATTATTGATAATCAAATTATTGATAATCAAATTATTCAACCAGAATATAGATATATAAGATATATTACAAATATAGATGTTTTATATGAAATAGCTAAAATAAACAATTTTCCATCACCTACATATGATATTATATCAGATGAATTTGTTATTAAATGTAGTTACTTTATACTTTCTAATATAAAAGATTTAGTAAATAATCATGATTGCGAACAATCATTTGATAGATCTGAATACGAAATAATAAAATATTCATTAATTTTAATTGATTCATATCATGAATTATTATATAATATTAATAGAGAATTATATACTATGATAGATATATTGAGTGATTTAGAAAAATTTAGGATAAAATATAATAATCAAAATTCAATTATTGATAGAAATAAAATATTAATTGAATATTATAATTATAAAAGATTATATGTAGGAGATTTAATAATTAAACATAAATATGACATTGCAATAATAGAGTGTGCAAGAGCATACTTAAATACTTATAAAACATATAAAATAGTTAATAGATATAGCAGAAAAACTATAATAAATAATATCACTTTATTACCAGATGAAACAACTAAAATTCACGATATTTTATTAATAAATCCAGCTTATGGTTTTAGTTTAAAAATGTATTCTAATATAAATAAAGAAGAATATCCAATATTATATAATATAAAAATATGTACTCAAAATTTAATATCATCAAATATAAAATATAATATTATAATAGATCAAAATATAGAAGAACTATCTAATATTAAATCTAGAAACAATAATATATATATGAATTTAAATTTGTTAAATCAAAATGATTTGTTAATAATAGATAATTTTATTATGTATAATTGTAATAAATTATTTATGATAAAAAATAAGATATTGAAAGATATCTTTAATAAAGAAGATATAACTAAACAGATTTTTGAAGAAAATAAAGCAAAATTAATTTATAATAAATTAGATGATTTATATTCTGAATTTAATCATGCTAAATTATTATATGATAATAGTTTAATAAAAGATAAAAAATATAATTTTATGTATTATTTATCATGTGTATTTGCTTTATATAATAATTATGAAAAATTTATAGATTCATTTAATTATTGTGAACCTCATTTGATTAAATCAGTATGTAAAATTGCATTTGCAAGATCAAATTCTGTAAAAATACAAAAACATTGTATAAAATCTGATGTTGGAATAGATATATTATTATTTAATATAGCATATACAAAATCTGTAAGTTTAATGTCTACTTTATCAAATTATTTATTAGAATTACATAAAAATGGATGGTATAATTCTTTAGAACAAATTTTTAATTATAAAAATGTTAATGATAAAATTATATTAAATATTAATACAAATCATAAATCTGAAACAATTAAAAATATATTACTAATAAATAATATAATAAAGTTAGATAAAGATAAATATCAAAAAAAGAAAGATTTTTATATAAGTCAATTAAGAAAATTTTATATTAATATTGAATTATCTTTGTATTATTTGATTCAAAATAGTTTAACAATATATGAGCAAAAAATTGCATTAGATATAGTAAAAATTGTAATCAATTTAATAGAAAAAATATTTGAAAAAAATATATTCGGTAAAATATCCGATTTTAATCATATAAATTTATTAAAACCTCTATTGATTTCTGTTCATAATAAAGCAACAAATATATTTGGTAAATTAGCAGTATATGTTTTCACATATGATATTTCTTTACCTAAAATTAATATAAATTTCATACCAAGTATTTATGCTATAAAAGAAATGTATACTAAATTTAAATTAATAGATTATGAAAATACTAAAAGTTTACAGTTGACTTCGCAAGATATATTTAACTTGATTATTAAAGATTCAAGAGTTAAAATAACTCATGAATATGAATCTAATGAATATATACTTAATAAAGTAAAAAAAATTATTAAAAAAACTAATTATTATATTTAATATAGATAAATTGTTGTTAAATTGAATTGTCAAATTGAATAAATTTTATGAGATAATATAAATTTAATATATTTAGCATTTTCGATCATATTTTTTTTGGTAGAAAATTTTAATTTAACATATTTAGAATAATTTATATTACTATATTCATTTATATGAGTTTTGTTAATATTATTTCTTATAAAATCATAATATAAAATATACCATATTATTATATTATTATTTATATTAATAGTTTCACTTAATTTTATAGATAATACTTTATTATCTATTTTTTCATCATTTATAATTATATATGAATAATATTCATTAAATATTTGATCGAATGATAATACTAATCTATAATTATTAATATCATTATTATTGAACAATTTATTTTTCATATATTTATTAAAATCATTATGAATAATTAATATACGACTATATTTATTTTGATAATCTATTAATCTTAAATTATTTTTGATATTATTATGTTTATTAACAATTTTTTCTATTAAAAGTCTAAAATCGTTAAAATAATTATTACTATATATATATTTATCGTTAATTAAACTAAATAAATTAGACTTATATAAAAAATTAATTATTTCATATTGATCTACATTTAATAATTTTAAATAACTTATACATAGTTTTAAATTAGTATCAGTTATGAATCCTGTATATTTTAATTTATCTGATATATCAGCATAAAATTTAATTAAATTTAAATTAGTTGATGTATATAAACTAATAGTTTGTGAATATATATTATCTATTAGATCCATAAACATAGAAAAATTAGTATCTATTTTATTAAAAGCTAATTCGTTATCATTTTTAACTAATTTATCATAAAAATTTATAAATTTATATTCATTTTGACAGTTAATAAATTCTCTTTCACAAATAACTAATTTGATAAATTTAGTTATATTAAATAATACTAATCGTTTATTTTTAAGTTCGCTAGATTTAGCATTATATACTCTAATTGTTTTATTAATTATATATTCTGGTAATATTAAACAATTATTTAATGAAAATCTAATCATATAAATAAAAGATTCATATAAATGTTTTATAGTTTTTATTTTATCATCATCTTTATTTAAATATTTATATAAATCTGTCTCATCTTTTATTAAAATATTATATAAAAATTTTTTAAATGTATCAATTGCTTGTGTTTGATTAAATGGTAAGTAAAATTTACCATTTAATTCTATATTATATTCTTTTATTGTATCATGAATATTTTTATCATCATAAGATGTAAATTTTACTCTAGCAAATTTATGTATATCTATTAAATTATCTGGTATAATTATATTACTAACATCATTATTTTGTATTTTATTTTTTTCTATTATAGTATATTTTTTATCATTTATCTCTATTTCTTTATTAATATCTTTTTTTATATATTTATATAATAAATCATAATCTGGTAAATCATATTCATCAGTTATAAATTTAACTATTTCATTAAAAGTTATATCTTTATATTTAGTTGTATAAAATCCATCTATCATATTAGATACAACAATATTATTTATAGTAAAAGATGGTGAATCTATATAAATTATTTTAATACCATTGTTATAACATAATTTACATAATTTATATGATAATTGTAATTCAGGTTGATAATAGGTATAAACTGTTTTATATTTAATTAATTCAGCATTAATATTAATATTAGAATTAATATATTTAACCATAGTTCTATATACCTTCTCTAATTTTCTATAATAATAATTAAATGATAATTTGTGAAATAAGTATTTATGTTTATTAATTTTTTCATTAAAGAAATAAGGATCTTCATATAATATTATACAAGTTTGAGGTAAAATAATTTTTTTTAATTTATGAATATTTATTAGTTGATTAGGATAAATTAATATACATGATTTTACTAATGAAGATAAATTATTATCAGTTTTAATTTTATGATTATTGAATACTATAGCCATATCTGAAACATTAACATTATTGAGACTTATTTTGTCATTATTATTATTAATATTATTAATAGTATCATTTATATCATTAATTTTAATACAATTTTTATTTTTTATATGTTTATGTTTATTTATTTTTTTATTTTTATTAAGTTTATTCTTATGAGATTTATGTTTCATATAGATTAAATTGATATGATAATTAATATTTTAATTAAAAAAACTAATACTTAAAATACTTATTTTTTTATTTCATTAATTTATAAATTTTTATATTTTTAATATTTAATTATTATTTGATTAATATTTACAAGGTTATTTAAATAAAAGTGTTTAAGTTCATAAAGATTATATATCTAATCGATATAATAATTACATGAGTAAAACTAAAATATCAAGTAAAAATACAGATTCTAGTAAAACAAAATCTAGTAAAAATGATAAAATTAAATCAAAATCTGTAAATAAAAAAATAGAAAATAATAAAATAAAAAAAACAAATAAATCTAAAAATGTACCTAAATTAGATCTGGATGGACCATTATCTGATCAATTAACGTATTATAGTAAAAAAATGAATAAATTAATTAAGTTTATATCATTTACTAAAGAAGAATTTTCTAGTTTACCATTAACATTAAATGAATATGATTTTGACAATATTGATTTAATAATCGAAAATAATCAATCAAATAATTTATTAGTAGAAGTTATGACTTCTCTTAAAGAAGAATTATCTAATAATAATAATACAACTCTTTCATATAGACTTAATCTTTATAATAAAGTAAAAAATACAATATTAAAAGAAAAATATAGTATTTTTTCTCAAAATGTTTTATCTATTAAATCAACTTTATTATTATCTTTTGATTATTATGATTATCCAGCATTTTATGCTGGATGTGCATTTCAAATGTTAGTTTTAGTTGAAGGTTTAATGGATCAAAAATTACAACTAATAGATTCTTATGACTCAAAAGAAAATTTTGATAATGAATCAATAGTTAATAATTTAAGTGATAATGTTGATATGCTATCCAATACTTTATCTCATATTAATGATAGTAAAAAAATTGCTGAAAAGATTGAAGAAGAAACAGATAGCGAATCAGATTATTCTTCTAGTTGTTATGACTCTTCTGATTATAGTTCATCATCTAGTTATTCTAATTCTGATACTAATTCTAGTTCTTGTTCAGATTCTAGTTCTTCAGATTCAGAATCATCTGAATCAAGTTCAAGATCCAGTTCTTGTTCAGTTTCTAGCTCAAGTTCTATAGAATCTTCTAATTCTAGTAATTCTTCTTCATCTAATTCTACAACTTCTGCTCGTGAAGATTCAGAATCTAGTTCTGATGATTCATCTAATAGTTTTAGTTCATCTTCAAATTCTGATTCTCAATCTGTTAATGACAATAAATTAAATGATGAATTATTTAATAATCTATCTTCTAATCATAATCAAAATAGTGATAAAAAATTAAATAATAAAAAAAGTACAAAATACACAAATTCGTTAAAAATAAAAAATAATAAAGAATCATCTAGTGAAGAATTATCTGATAGTTCAAGTTCTTCATCTGATTCGAGTTATAATAAAAAACATAAAAATAAAAGAAAACATTCAAAAAAATAATTATCATATAATCTATAGATCAATATTTGAATCTTCATTTAAATCATTTAATTCTTCAAGTTCATTATTTTCTTTGTCTAATATTTTAATAGTATCATTTAAATTATTAAAAAATTTAAGAGAAGAATTATCTTGAATCATTATACTAAGTAAATAGTATCCTTTAGTTAATTGATCTACATTATCAGTTTTAGTTTCATCATTTATAATATCATCTAATCTATTAAATAGACTATTAAGTATTTTACATTTATTAACAGTTATTATAGATTTTTCATCTTTACTTAATTCATTTTGATTATTATAATAAAATTCAGATAATTTATCTTCATTTGTATTTTGTATTTGATTAATTGAAGATCTTGTATTGTATATAAACATAGATAAATTAGATAAAATTTTATAACTTAAATCTGTTTGAGAGGATATAATAAAATTATTGATTATAATATCATCATTTAATTCTTTATTTTTATTAATAATATTTATCAAATTATTAATTAAAGATGCTTTTGATGATTCATCACTGTAATATAAATAATTAATTATACCAAATAATCTCCATGAAATTAATTTATCATGTAATTTAATATTATCATAATTAGTTCTACCATGACAACAAATAGAATATTTACCTGGTCCTAATATGTATTCATTAAAAATAATAAAATTTGTATTACAATTATTTGATTGATCATTATTAATTAATATACCTTCTGATTTTAATAAATCAATATTAACATTATCATTTAAATTTTGTTTAGATAAAAGAGTTACGACTTTATGAAACATGTTTTGTTTTAATAAAAAAATGTTGACTTCAATTCAATTGATATATCTAAAAAATATATTTGTATTATTATTTTTTAATAACATTAATCCAATATTTTTTATAATCTTTATATATTATATCGTAAATATTTTTATATTCTTTTATATCTATATTATTTTTTATAATTTTATATAATTGATTAGTTACTAAATTGTGAACAGTATCTTCATCAGCTTTTATTTTTTGTTTATAATTATCATATATTTTATCTATTACTTCTTTCGATAATAAATGAGAATATCTATCTTTAAAGAATGTGATATAATAATCTTTAAGTCCATAAATTCCAGTTTTTGATTTATGTACAGGTGTTCCATCATCAAATAATGTATTTTCTAATTTATTTATATTAATAACATTATTTGGGATACCAAAAGTAGTAACAAACTTAATATGACTACATCTTATTTTGTTAGAATTTGTTATTATACAAGTATTGCAGAAATAATTAGGATAAAATTCATTATAATTACTTAATCCAAAATTAATATATTTATTATTGTCTATTTCTACATCAAAATTAATAATATTAATATTATCACCTAATGGTAAAGAGTTAGATATACTGTTATGATTAATTAATTGTTTGTTATCTAGTTTTTTTATTAGCATATAATTATATAATCTATGTGCTTGAACATAATCATTAGATAAATTAGTAATTAATAAAATTAAATTTTTAACAAAATGTTTACTATAATAATTAAATCTATCTTTATGTTTATAGTTAACCACATATTCTTTAAATGATATAAATGATTCATTTAAATTTTCTTTTAATTTTGGTATTTTATGAACAAATTTAAGACTATTATTTATATGTTTACGTACTTCTTTATTAGGACAATATTTTATTTTATCATGTAAAAACTCTAATAATATCAAACGATCATTTTCTGTTAATTTATTTTTATAATTATTAATAAGTTCATCATTATAATCTAGTATATTAGTTTCTATATTAAGATCGTTTGTAAATATAGAACATATACTTGGTGAATTACTAATCATAGATCTAGTATCATTGTAATCATTATCTACCAATTCATTTTCATCTATAAATTCATCTGAATTAATTGATTCATCGTCTATATATTTAACATCTAATTTTTCATCTATTTCATTACCAAAATATTCTGTTATTATTTTATTTATAAATTCTTGATCATTATCAGATAATTCGAACTTCTTAGTATCTATTTCATTTATATTTGTATTTATAGTATTATAAATATCAAAATTTTTAATGTCATCATTAGTCATTTCTTTATATTCTAAATTAGCTAAAATGTCATTATTATTATTTACTGGTTTATCATAATCATAATTTATTACATTCATCAATGTATCATTAAATAATAATGTTTCATAATCTTTATTAATATTTTCAATATCTATATTTTTTATTAAATTATTGCTATTATTTATATTATTTTTTTTTGTTTTATCATTATAATCAGAAAATACATCTATAAGTTCTCTTATTAATACATTATCAATATATCTATCGAAATTATCTACAAAAAACAAATTAATAGATTGAATTGATTTCATTTTTTTCAATCTATCTTATCTTTTATATAAAAAATTATTATTGTTAAATTAAAATTTCTTATTATTAATAATAAATAATACCATAATAATGGATATAATATGTAGCAACTGTGGTTATATTTGGGAGAATATATCCCATAAAATTATATTATTATATAATGATTCTTTTAGATGTAAAAAATGTATACCTAACTCCATATGTAATGATTATCAATTTGTTCATGATAGATTTGAGTTAGGATGGAAATTTAAAGAGTACAATGTACAAATTGATGATGATTTTAAAACATTAAAAGATAAAAGAAATAAGTCTTTTATAGTTAACGATATTGATTTAGATATATCTAATATTAATCAAAATTATTTTTATATAGATAAACAAGGTAATAAACATACTAATAATATTAAAGAAATAATAAATAAAGATTCGTTTATAAAAAATAATACTAATATAGATAAATCTAATACTTTTATTAAATGTACTAAATGTAAAGCAAGTATTTTATCTCCTATTCATATAGCAGGAGAAAGTCTTCCACCAATAAGATGTAAGAATTGTAATCCTTCAACTAATTTTACCAAATATAAGTGGGATGGTAGAACTTGGAGATGTGTTCATTCTATTAATGATATTCCAATAGAAACTATAAGATCTTATTTATTATCACATGGAATTAAATGTAAAGGATCTAATAAACAAAAATTACTAGAAATTATTAAAGATATAGATTCTAATTTACTAAATATTAATAAATATACATTAGGTAATACAAAGATTCCATCATTCTGTCAAATTAAGTTAATTAATTCTATACCAAAAAATAAAGATATAGGATTTATAATTAGAATTTAGTTTATCATTTTATTAAATATATCTATATAATTATCCATATATATTATAATATTAAATAAAAACTTATCTAAGTAAGGTGTTTTTGCGCTTATATCAACACTAACAGTTAGTAAGTTTTCTGTCCAAAAATTTACATCATTTAATATAAGATAAATAAATCTATCTTTATTAATATTATATTCTACAGATAAAATCGTTACATCATTATTTAATCTTTTATATATAGTTTCACATTCTTTCTTTATTTTTTGGTTGTATTTTTTAGATAAGAAGAACCTCAATACAATCATATATACGTTAATATCATCTAAATTAAATTTAAAATCTGATTCCTTTAATTTAAGTTCTGATGATCTGATAAAATCATAGAAACACTTAGAAGAATTATCGTCCATAAACTTATTATTGTATTATTATTTATATGTTTCAATTTTTTAATAAATATATAGTTAAATGTTATTTTGAGTGCCTTGTTTATATTTATTCATACATTAGGTTCTATACAAAAAAAAAGAAATTTTATTTAAGAATGCTCAAGTATTAAGAGTACTGAATATCTCAACCAAGAGAAGCCCAGATGAACAATGCTTTGTAGAATCTAGTTCTCACGACATCAAAATCAATTACTTCATAAAGTGGATAAAGATTATCACAATAATCAGAGTTATCTCTTCTCCTCATGGTAAGATGATACATGATGCGATTGTATTGTAATTGTTCTTCTTCAGTTTTGGTGATGTTTTCCAGCAGTTCATCAAAATGTGATTTTGTGATTTTGTTGTTGTTCACAACAACGAATGTTTTCAATTGTTCAAAAGTCAAATTGAATAACAAGAGCGTTGTCATGAAACAACGGAGTAATTGTTCGTCTCCAGTTATCTCTCTCTTGACAAATTTGTCATGGATGTCTTGGGACAAATGTAAAATTCGGTCACGGTATTGAACTTCACAAATTAGATAATCACTGTACAGTTCAGTTGGAACGTTATCCTTGAAGAATTCATATGTGATTGTTTGATAATCAAAGTTGGTCATGTTGTATGGTTTGAGATTGCGATCTGGGTTTCCAGTTCGGATAAAGAGTTCTCTCTTCTGTTTTTCCAATTCAATGAGAACTGGATCAGTGTCAACTAATTCAACACAAGATGAATTGTTATTGACACTATCAATTGTTGAGAAACATTTCATCAAATGATGAGTGACTTCATTTATCATTGAATGAGCTGTGTCATTGTCACTACAATCAGTCAATACCATATATGATATGTCGCGACATCTTTCTGATTTGCACAATTTTACGTTGATTGATTGAACGTAAGGATGTTCCATTTCAATTAATTTCCATCGATCCCATCTTCTGATGAAATCCTCATCAATTTGATGAGTAGAGAAATTCATACTATTTTAATATATATTATTATGATTCATTTTTTTACCAATCTATTATAAAAATTGTATCAAAAAAAAAAAAGAAATTTTACCAAGCATTGTTTTTTGGAGTTTTAAATAATCAGAGTGATTTTAACTTTATTGCAAGCTTGACACACTCCAATCTCAAGAAAGAATTGTTGTAATTGATCCAATTGCAATGATTTGGAAAATGGCAAAGAGTTCTTTGGTATTCAACAAAGTCTTGATTTTGTGATTCGTTTTCCAGTTTCAATTGTTCTTCAATATCTTTGAGTAACTTTTCTGTGATTTTTGTTTTGTTTTTGTCGACAAATTTCAACAGAGTCTCGTTTTTCATTGAAAATGTATTCAAAACACATTTAACTTGAAATGCAAACTGGGAGAGAGATCCATCTTTTTGTTCTTTTTCTGTTTGTGTATTAGAACAGATGAGATTTGGAATTGTTTTCTCAAACACCAAAACGTGAAATCTCAAATGATTGTAGAATGTCAATTCGTTCATGACAAAGTCTTTGAGTGATTTGATCAGCATTTTATTGAAGTTTTCTTCCTCAAAACTTTGTTCGTACAGTTTTCTGATACTTTGAATAATTTTGTGGAATGAATCAATCATGTCTTTTTTGATGAGTAACAAATTCAACACTTTTGATTCTGTGCTCCTTTCCACATAAAACATGTTTGTGTTTGGTGTAATGCTTCTTTGTTGAACAATCATTTTCAAATATAAATCTTTTGATAAATTTTGAAGAACGTTCATTGAAGCAAAACGATTGTTGAATTCATTCAAGATATGTCCAATTGAACTGATTTGAAATTCCAAGCTTTCAAGTATTATTTCAAGTTCTAGAACATTGACACATTTCTGAATATGACCTTCATTGAATCTACACTTGTATTCAGTCATTTTATTGATTATATCATTGTAAATTTCAATTTTTTATAAAAATACTATATAATATTATATAAAAAAAATATGAATTTGACAAATAATATTTAAAATAATGGTAATACAAGATCAATACGACATTGGAAGAGAGAATCTTGAACATATGATTAAATCATATATCAAAAAATTCTTAGAACTAGTCATTGAACATAATCGTGTTGCTGATTACTACAATATCATCAAGATGTTCAACATGTTTATAAACGAACTATCTATCACATTATATGATGACCTAAAATACAGGACTAAAATCGTAAAAGATACGTTCAACTACACGTTCAATGAACTTAATGACAACCATTTTGGTTTCTGAGAAATTGATGAAAAAAACACAAAAAACATCATTTTTTAGTTTTTTTTAGTGTTTTATCAATTTATTTATCGTATTTTTTATAATTTTAGTATATATTATTTAATAAAATACACAAATTATGATTAATATTAATTTAATTATATTAAAATATTTATGAACTACAACTTATACATACATCATCTTCACATTTGTATTTAGGTTTTTTTTGTACTTCAGGTTCTTGAGTAAATTTAGTTGATTGAGATTTTACTTTGGTTCTTAAATAATATAATCCTGTTTTTAAACCTGCTTTCCATCCATAAATTAACATATTAGAAACTTTATTTGGCGAACTATCGTCTAGAAATATATTCAAACTTTGTGATTGACAAATATATTTGGTTCTATCAGCAGACATATTTATTACATGTTTTTGTTTAATTTCATAAACAGTTTTATATAAATCTTTAATTTTTTGAGGTATTTCACTTATATTTTGTATAGAACCATCATTATTAATAATATCATTTTTTATTTTTGTATTCCATAATCCTAAATTTTTAAGATCTTTAACTAAATATTTATTAATTACAATAAAAGTCCCGGCTAATGTTTTACGTGTATACATATTTGATGTGAATGCTTCAAAACTTTCATTAAAACCTAAAATTTGTGATGTTCCAGCTGTTGGCTGTGCTGCTAATAATAAACTATTATAAATTCCATATTGTGATATTTTTTGTTTAAGTTCTGACCAATTAATATCTGTACTATTTTCATATAATAATTTTAATTGTTCTTCATTTAATGTATTATCTTTATATAATAAATTATAATTATTTATATTAAATTTCCAAGTATCTGTATTATTATCATAATCCATAAATCCACAATGTTCATTCCATACATCATAATTTAATTTACCTTTTTTTGTTCTAGATGTATTATATGAAGGATAAGGACCATATTTTTCAGCTAATCTATTTGATTCTACTAAAGCAGCATAATACATATGTTCACTTATCCTTTTACTTAACAACCTTGCTTCATATGATTCAAAAGTATATCCTAATTTAACAAATGTATCAGCTAAACCTTGAATACCTATAGCTATAGGTCTATGTTTAAAGTTAGAATTACGAGTTTTTTCATTAACATAATGATTATTATTTATAACTTGATTCATATTATTAACTAATACTTTAACTACTTGTTGTAATTTTACAAAATCAAATGTATATATATCATTTTTATTTGATTTATTATTATTAGATAAATTTAAATAAGTTGTTATGTCATTTTCAACATATGATTCTAAATTTAGTTCATTATTTTCATTACTATCAGAATCTACTTTATTTTGATTATATAATTCTGATGCATTTATATCAGTCGTTTTATTTTCTAATTGTTTAACTGGTACTATAAACATAGGTAAACCTATACTAGCTAAATTACACACAGCTGTTTCATTATCATCGGAATATTGAACTATTTCACTACATAAATTACTTGATTTTATACATCCTAAATTATTTTGATTAGATAATCTATTACATGCATCTTTATATAAAATATATGGTGTACCACTTTCTATTTGAGTCTTAATTATTAAAGACCATAAATCAATAGCTCTGATTTGAGATATATATTTACCTTCTTTTTCGTATTTTTCATATATTTCATTAAAATTATCACCATAAGCATCAGTCAAACCAATACATTCTTGAGGATTCATTAATGACCACATTTCATTATTAATAACTCTTTTCATAAAAATATCATTAATAAATAAACCTAAAAATAAATCTCTACATGTTGTTTCTTCTGGTCCTTGTAACTTCTTAGTATTGAGAAATGATATAATATCACTACACCAAGGTTCTGTATAAACAGCTATAGATCCTAATCTTTTACCAGCTTGATTAACATGCCTAGCAACTTCATTTAATACTTTCATATATGGAACTATCCCATTAGATACACCATTATTACCTTTAATAAAGGAACCAGATGATCTTATATCTTGAATATTAACAGATATTCCGCCAGCATATTTACTTATTTTAGCACATTCAGCTACAATTTCATACATACTATCTATCGAATCACTCACATGTAATAAAAAACATGAACTTAATTGTGGTGATAAAGATCCAGAATTATATAAACTAGGACTAGCATGTGTAAAATACTTATTAGACATTAAATTATAAGTTTCTATTACTTTATTTATAGCATCTTCATTATACATATGAATTTGTATAGCAACTCTCATAAACATATCTTGTGGTCTTTCAACAGTTTCAAATTCTAATTTACCATTAACTACTTTATTTATTTTCATAAGATAAGATTTCATTAATGTCTTAAATCCAAATATATCAAAATTATAATCTCTTGAATATTTTATTGATTGACGTAATTTTATTTGATTTGTTTCTACAAAATAATAAAAACTAGAATTAATTATATTATTATTATATAATTTAGTCATAGTTTCACTAAATGAAGGTGAAGTCATTTTGTGATGATTAGAAATTGCTATACGAGAAGCTAATACACCATAATCATAATTATCTGATATCATAGATGATGCAATATTTACAGTTAATTCATCTAATTCGCTAGTTTTAATATTTTCATATATACCATTAATAACATTTCTAACAACAATATTATAATCTATATCTAATCCTACTGACAATTTAGCTATTCTACTTTTAATTTTATTATAATCAATCTCTACAATCTCCCCTTTACGATTAATAACGTTCATTTATATTTTTATATATCGAAAAAAATATTCAATATAAAATATTATATTTTACAATAAAAAAGATGGATGAATTATCTGAAGATGACTTACGAGAAGTACTGGCTATAGATTCAGATAAAAAAATTATAAATATTGATAAAAATAGTAGTTTGTATTATAAAATAGATGAAACAGGTAAGGATTTTTATATTAATGATTATATCGATCCTGATAAGTTAAAAACATTATGTGTTCTTACATATAGAAAAAAACTGCTATCAGAATTTTCTAATTTAAGTCCAACTGTTATATTTTATGTATCATTAGATTATTTTAACTCTGATATTTTTAATTCTTTTACACAAGAACTTAATAATATTATTAAATTATTTAATAATAGTATAAATATAATTATTAGTAATGTATATAAACCAATATGTGTGATACGGAATGAATGTAAAATCTTTTATAAATTTATACCTGATAGTTTGAGAAATTACAGTTTTATTGATAAAGGTTCCGATAGAATTATTTTACGTGACTCTAGTGTTAAAAATGAAATTTTTAGACAAATATGTGTAGGTATGAATTCTATCGTAAGTGCTAAATTTGTTTATCGAAATTTATATTTACGCAATATACTGGTAGATGGTACTTTAGATTTTTCAAAATCAAAAACTCCAAATTTTAATTTATATTTAGCAGATTTTAGAAATCTCGGAATAATGGGATCTAAAATTAAACATATGAAACGTGATTTAATGCCTTATGAAATGCTTATTGATATTAAAAATGTATCACCAGAAGATATACAAGTAGAAGGTGATGAAAAAAGTGAAGTATGGACATTTGGATTATTAATTTTAGATTTGTGTTATTCAAAAAATACTGATGAGTATCATATGTTTGACTGTAGAAATCCTGATCAGTCTATAACAGATTATATAAACAATATTAAAGTAAATTATACAAAAACAAACATAACGAATAGTATATACGGTGAAGATATAACATTTTTTGAAGTTTTTATTAATATTATCGCAACTAAATGTCTTTCTCTTGATCCAGAAGATAGACCAACATTTAAATTATTAGAATATATATTTTATATTATATCTCATTGCTTCGATTATAAAGTTGATCGTGATAGTGATAGTTGCTATAATAAAAATTTATATACATATGATATTTCTGAAAAATTCTCATATGAGAGTCAATTAAAAAGAGTTTCTATAACTAAAAAAATTTTATTGGAATTATTTTCGTGGAAGAATTATACAACACAATATGTGAATGAGGTAATCGATAAAAGCTTTTCAAATAAAGGATTCTTTGTACCATTATTGGTTTATGAAACAATATCATCTGAAATTGATAATAAAGTTTTAGAAATTACTAAATTGATCAATATAATCGTATCTAATTATAAACCTATGATGATTTATTATAAATTATCAAATATTAAAAATAATTATGAACATGTTTTAAAAAAGGTTCAATATAAACAAGTCGTTGACTTAAATAATTATATTGATGATATTTTACATAATAATAATAATATTAATTATATTAAAAAATGTTTAAAATTGAATAATGAATATTTATTTGGACAAAATATAATCAGTAATTATAATCCAATTTTATTTAACATTTATATATCATTAGATGATGATATACAACTAGATAATAATTTAGAACTAATAGAAAATAAAATCGATTATAATTCAATAACAAAGGAAAATATAAATTATTTACATCTTAAAGTTTCAGATGTTATTAGGCGACTATTGTACATTAATGATGATAATATAACATTTAATTATTTTATACAAAAAATATTTTTTAATGTTAAATATGTTTTAACTAGTGTTGTATACACAGTAGATTTTTCATATGATCAAAAAGAAAGAATTAATCATATATTAATTGATATTTTAAGAATTCAACATATGATGTCTAATTGTTTAAAGGAGATAAATAACTATAATAGAGTAATAAATGAATATGAAAATTTTAATATGTTTATTGACAATATAGAAATTAATAAAGAAATAAAGGATATGTTGATTACAAGTTTTGATATTAAAATATTAGATTGTGATATAAAAAAAACGGATGACTTAAATAAAACCAGAACAGAAATTATTGAAAAATTAATAGAAACTATTTGTACAAAAATTGTAGATTTACCTGATCGTAAAGCTCCATCTATCAAAACAAACAAAATATCTAATCCATTAAGTTTAACAGCTAGAATTTCTGATATAATTCCTACTCCACCTTCATCAAATCCACAACCACTTCCATTAACTACTTCACCTCCATCCAAAGCAACTCCACCTCCATCAACTACACCTTCATCTAAATTAACACCAATCTCATTAACTACTCCACCTCCATCCAGAGTAACTCCACCTCCATTAACTACATCTTCATCAAATCCATCAACTACACCTTCATCTAAATTAACACCAATCTCATCAACTACTTCACCTCCATCCAGAGTAACACCACTTCCATTAACTACTCCACCTCCATCAACTACACCTTCATCAAATCCAACACCTCCATCCAGAGTAACACCACTTCCATTAACTACTCCACCTCCATCAACTACACCTTCATCAAATCCAACACCTCCATCCAGAGTAACACCACTTCCATCAACTACTCCACCTCCATCAACTACTCCACCTCCATCAACTACATCTTCATCAAATCCACAACCAACTTCATCTAAATTAACAACAAACTCATCAAATCCAACACCTTCATCAACTACATCTTCATCTAAATTAACAACAAACTCATCAAATCCAACACCTTCATCAACTTCACCTTCATCTAAATTAACACCAATCTCATCAGATCAACCCAAAGCAACTCCACCTTCATCAACTTCACCTTCATCTAAATTAACACCAATCTCATTAAATCCAACACCTCCATTAACTACTCCACATTCATCAAATCCATCAACTACACCTTCATCAACTCCACCTCCATCAACTACACCTTCATCTAAATTAACAACAAACTCATCAAATCGACCCAAAGCATTAGATGATATTCCAGTTGCATTAGATGATAATCCAAAAGGTAATTTTCGATCAACTGGTATCAATTTTAAAAGAGATGAACCAATAAAAATAGTTACTGATATAGCTAATAATCTTAAACAATTTGACTTTACATCTGGTGTAGGAAATATGTTAGCATCAAAAAGAAAAGATCAAGACAAACCAGTAATCTCAGAAGATATATTAAAAAAGTTACCACTACGACCAAACCCTCGTGATATGTACGATTGAATTACTTATAAAATAATATTAATCAAATAATAATTAATTAATTTATTTATTTTAATTTTTATTTACTTATAAAATAATATTAATCAAATAATAATTAATTAATTTATTTATTTTAAT
>Ga0214921_10002937_pt1 | contig 26907 bp, 22 predicted proteins | sample LL1505_MetaG_FD_177992 | JGI IMG/M metagenome (GOLD analysis project Ga0214921, IMG submission 177992) | Freshwater microbial communities from Lake Lanier, Atlanta, Georgia, United States - LL-1505 | ecosystem: Environmental > Aquatic > Freshwater > Lake | place: USA: Georgia | collected... | reverse complement strand
AGTTCTGGTTAGACCTTGGTGTTGATGGTTTCAGAGTTGATCAACCACATGCGATGGCTAAAGCTAAAGGATTACCAGATCACCCCTACGTTGAAAGAGCAGGAGCTGGTTTTATCGAGGGTGAAGAGTCTCCGCCGATGTGGTTCCAAGATTCAGTTCATGAGATCTTCAGATCTTGGCGAAAGATTCTAGATTCCTATCCAGGTGAACGAGTGATGTGTGGTGAAGCCTATGTGTTACCGCTTTCCTTCATGGCACTTTGGGTAAGAGAAGATGAGTTCCAACAAACCTTCAACTTTAGATATCTAGATTCCAATTGGGATGCAAAAACCATCTTTGCCACCATCAACGAATCGTATTCAGCATTTGACTCTGTTGGTGCACCATCTACTTGGGTGCTCTCTAACCACGACGTAATTAGACATGCTTCTAGGTTTGGCGGCGACTACGGTAGAGCAACTGCATCAGATGGTATCTCTGCTAAAGACCCACAACCAAACACTGAACTTGGTTTAGCTAAAGCTAGAGGAGCAACTCTGTTCACTCTTGCTCTCCCTGGTTCGATGTATTTGTATCAAGGAGAAGAACTAGGTCTTCCTGAACACTCAACTCTTGAAGATCAATACCGTCAGGACCCAACCTTCTTTAGAACAGAAGGTAAGAGAGTCGGTAGAGATGGTGCCAGAGTGCCACTTCCTTGGGAAGCCAACGCTTCAGCATCTAATGGCTTTAGCCCTAACGGAGCTGCTTGGTTACCTCAACCTGCTAGCTACGCAGATTACTCAAGAGATAGACAAACCGGAGTTGAAGGATCGACTCTGGAGATGTATCGGGGAGCACTGGAGCTTCGTAAAGAGCTGGGCCTTGGCTCAGGTTCTTTTGAGTGGGTCAAGGAGTTCTGTGGTGATAGCTCTCTGGGTTTCCTAAACCAAGGACTTCTTGTAATTCATAACTTCGGGACAGCTCCGCTCCCCCTACCTGAAGGTGATCTAATAATTGCCAGTTCTCCAGTAGTTTCCGTTATCGCACCTAACCAGACTGTTTGGATTCGGCTTAGGTAAAGCCTCAGTCGCTGTGAGCTATTCATGCTCCTTGGGTATTCGGTCGCGATCAGTACAGACTGAATCGTAGCCATGTGGAACCGGTACGCCCGCGCTGTCCAAGCTCACAAAAACGACTCGATCGACCGTCAGAATATTCTTCTTGGTGACCATGTTGCGAACCTCAGCTCGCATTGTGATTGATGTGGTGCCAAACTTCGTTGGGACTAAACCCATTTCTATTAGGTCACCCTCGATTGCAGAGGCAATGAAGTTGATCTCAGAAATGAACTTAGTTACCACTCTGCGATTGCCCAATTGCAAGATTGCGTGAATAGTGGCTTCCTCATCAATCCAACGCAAAAGGCTTCCACCGAAGAGTGTTCCATTGGCATTCAGGTCTTCGGGGCGAACCCATTTGCGTGTGGTGAATTCTATTTCTGACAACTCTAAGATCCGTTCAAATCGGAAGAGGAACTTTTACTATCCCAGCGACTGGCAATATGGTCTGCGCGCACTCTGCGAATTGTTCCTGAGTTAGATCGCAGAATCATGCTTTCAGTTCGAATCAAATCACCTTTTCTATAAACACCGTTCAGAAGCAAACCATCAGTAACTCCGGTTGCGACGAAGTATGTGTTGTCACTTGCCACTAGGTCGTCAATCTCAAAGATTCGCTCTAGATTGTGTCCAGCTAAAATAGCGTTCTTCATTTCGTCAGGCGAAAGAGGAGAGATACGACCCTGCATGTATCCTCCGAGTGCTTTCGTAGCACATGCAGAAATGGTCCCCTCCGGAGCTCCACCAATTCCGAGAAGAAGATCTATGCCACCGATGCCGGTGACCGCATGAATGCCAGCTGCAACGTCTCCGTCAAGGAAGAGGCGAGTTCGCGCTCCTGCTGATCTGACCTGATCCATGATGTCTCGATGGCGAGGTCTATCAATCATCGCTACAGTAATCTCACTGACATCCTTATGTAAGGCCTTCGCTAACTCACGAACGTTCTCGGCAGGACTCAAATCCAGGCTCACCACACCTTTTCCAGCCTTTGTTGTGATCAGTTTGTCCATGTAGAAGACGCCTTTGGGGTTATACATGGTCCCATGGTCGCTTACTGCGATTACAGATATAGCGTGCGCTCTTCCTGCTGCTGTAACTGATGTTCCATCGACTGGATCGACAGCAATGTCATATTTTGGCCCATTTCCATTCCCAACAATCTCGCCATTAGCGAGCATTGGAGCATCATCTTTCTCACCCTCTCCGATGACAACAGTCCCCTCGAAATCAACAGTCTTTAGGAAATCTCTCATTCCGGTGACAGCCGCCTGATCAGCAGAATTCTTGTCTCCTCGGCCGATCCAAGCGCTTGCCTGGATTGCGGCGGCTTCAGTGGCTCGAACTAGCTCCATGCCTAGATTTCTATCTGGCGTGGAGTTCTGCACCCTTGCTTCATAACCTAAATCAATGACGGTCATGCGCTGACACCTTTCTTTGAAAACTCAAACTTCCAGTTTGTCTCTGGAAACATCTCACGACTCATGCTCTGGAGGTTCTTAGGAACGCACTGGCAAGCTGCGTGCAGCCGCGACGGCATCCTGCCAGCCGGCGTAAATGCTTTCGCGCTCGTCTTCGCTCATTCGCGGTTCAAAAGTTCTATCAAGAATCCAACGCTGAGCGATGCTCTCTGCACTCCACCAGCCAATTGAGGAACCGGCCAAGTGTGCAATTCCCAGAACGGTGCGCTCTGGGTTCACTGGACGCAGGATCGGTATTCCTAGGATGTCTGCTTGAAATTGACAGAGCATGTTGTTCTTTGTTGCCCCACCATCAACTTTGAGTTCAGGGACTTTGATGCCTCCAAAGGTAAGTTTGTCAACATTGTCTCGAGTCTGAAAAGCCATTGCTTCGATTCCGGCTCTGGCGACGTGAGCCGAGGTTGACTCAAGAGTTAGACCTAATAATGTTGCCTTAACATTGCGATCCCAGTAAGGGTCACAGAGTCCTGAGAAAGCCGGAACAAAATACACGCCGTTGCTCGATGACACACTCTCCGCCAGTGCTTCCACTTCTTGAGTTGAGGAGAACAACTTCAGCTTGTCGCGCATCCACTGGATAGTTTGTCCGCTGTGAAAGACGACACCTTCTGCTTCGTATGTAACCTGACCATTAATACTCCAAGCGGCAGAAGTTGACATACCATCCATGAGTTTTGGTGCGTTTCCAACATTCACCACAAGGACGCTTGCGGTACCAAAAGTATTTTTTGCACTGCCTGGTTCCAAGCACGCCTGACCAAAGAGTCCAGCCTGCTGATCTCCCAGCATGGCGGTCACTGGAACTGAGTGAGTGAGTTTGCCAGGAAGAACACCCTCTACGAGTTCACCAAATATTCCGGAACTAGGAACAACCTGCGGTAGTAGTGAGATTGGGATGTCAAGTATTTGACAAAACTCTTCGTCCCACTGAGCTCTATGAATATCTAGCAATGCTGTTCTCGAGGCAGCTCCAGGGTCTATTCTGTGAGCAGTTCCGCCGGTCAAATTCCAGAGCAACCAAACATCCGGTGTTCCAATAGCCAGCTCTCCACGCTCAGCTCGCTCACGAGCTCCAGGAACATGTCGCAGTAACCAAGTTATTTTGGCAGCAGAAAAATATGAATCATTGCGGACTCCGGTGCGTCTTCTGAATTCTTGATCCAGTCCTCTTGCCGACCACTCTGCAACAATCTCATCAGTCTGTTTAGACATCCACATGATTGCATTGTGAATCGGAACGCCGGTTTTACGATCCCACATCACGATCGTTTCGCGGTGTGTGGTTACCCCGACAGCAGCAATATCTTTAGCGCTCAGGTTGGCGGTCTTCATCGCCTCGTCTATGCAAGCCTTAGGCGCGTTCCATAGTCCTGCTGGGTCTAGTTCTACCCAGCCTGGGTGAGGAAACAGGGCGTCAATCGGTCGTGATGCTTGACCTACAGTTCTTCCTTGGTCGTCGATAATCACAGCTCTGGCACTGCTAGAGCCACCATCTATAGAAAGTATGTAGTTGCCTGTCACGACACTCCTCCTTCAGTTCCCTTACTAACTTATGACTAAGGGAGTTTGCTCTGAGCCTAAGCTGGCACCTTTAGGTGATCAAGCCAAGTTTCATAGTTTTCGATCTGTCTCTTACGTTCCGCTGCATTCCAGCCTAGGTGTGTGCCAAGTATTTCTGCAGCTCGCTTTACACCTTGAAGACCGTGACCGGGTTCGAATGCCAAAAGGTTCCTTCGTGCAAAAATGTCTGCGATGGTTAGAGCAAATTCCTTTTCGGCAGAGAAAATAAGTTCAGCTGCGATTGCAGGTGATTTCGGATCAAATCTTTCACCTAACTTGGAATCCTCGCGAACCAGCTGAAGAACCTCTTCTGCTCGAGTTCCATAAAGTTTCATAAGTCGCACGGCAGAATCTTGTTTCACAACATTATCTTCGTTGAAGTTTTTTCTGAATGCTTCCATGTCTGTTGTGCGTGCGCCAGGAAACATTGTGTTTTTGCTGACTGGTTTTTTCAATCCGCGTCCGAGTTGCTTGACTGCTAAATCAACTGAATCCTCAGCGAGCTGACGGTAGGTTGTCAATTTGCCACCAATGATTGAATGCAACCCTGGGTAGCCAGTCTTCGCATGGTCATGGACTATGTGGCTACGTGGAATCTTCCATTCAGAAACACCTGGAGTGTATGGCAGCGGCCTAACACCACTGTATGTGTAGAGAACATCTGCACGGGTGAGCTTTGCCTCTGGCATTAGTGTGTTCACCTCTGTGAGAAGGTAATTAATCTCATCTTGATCACAACGAGCCTCATCAGGTTCTTGCTCAAAGAGGTGATCGGTTGTGCCAATTAGGTATCTGCCCATCCATGGAATAACAAGAACTAAGCGCCCGTCAGATTGTGACTCATAGTAAACGACATCCGTAGGCCCACCTTCGAACGGGTCAACGATGATGTGACTTCCTTTTGAGCCTCCGATTAGTCGTTTTGATTCCACTGCGACAGAAGCGTCAGCACCTCTCAAGACATAATCAACCCATGGCCCAGCAGCATTGATGGTTAGATCTCCACGGAGCTCTAACTTCTCACCATTACTGTCGATAGCGTGGACACCAACAACACGGCCATCTTCTTGAATAACACCGGTGACTTTGGTGTGTAGATAAATCTCTGCGCCTGCCTCTGCAGCTGCAACAGCAAGTTCGGTGCAGAGTCGCTCTGCATATTCGACCTGACCGTCTGTGAACAAAGCTGCGCCGCCAAGACCCTTAGTGGACATTCCAGAGAATCGATTTTTCACAGCGGTCTTATTTAGGATTCGGTGCCACTGGACGCTCTTATCGAAAGATAAAAAGTCGTAGGCAAGCATTGCAAGGCGAATCATCCAAGCTGGTCTTTTATTTCTCGAATAGAAAGGCATGATCAATCGAACCGGTTTGACAAGATGCGGTGCTACTTTGAAAAGCAGTTCACGCTCACGTAGGGATTCCCGAACCAGGGGAATGTCGCCGTGCTCAAGGTATCTCAACCCACCGTGGACGAGACGACCTGACCAAGCAGACACCCCGTAGCAAAAGTCCTCTTGCTCAACCATGGCCACGCGTAGGCCACGCTCGGCTGCGTCGCGCAATATGCCCAGGCCATTGATTCCAGCCCCGATAACTACCAGGTCGTAACTCTTTTCCTGATTTGACACTGCTGTCTCCATTTGCTCTGAATTTGACTGAAACTAGATTGTTGTAATAATTAGTCAATATACGACAAACTATTCACTATGCTCATTATAGGACAAAAGAGAGTTGTGAATTGCTGTTTACTAGCTCTATTTTGGCCCCTCCGCTCGGGCGGTGAACTATTCACAACCCGATAGTCTATTCATCGGTAAACATTAGGAGTTGGCATTGATTCAAGACAAATACGACCTCGAACAACTGAGGATGATGGCCAAAGTCTCCCATCTTTACCACAACCGGGGCATGGTCCAGGCAGAGATCTCTCAAACCCTAGGCCTATCGCAAACCCGTGTATCTCGCCTCCTATCGGCAGCTGCTGAGGCCAACATCATTCGCACCGTGGTGGTTCCACCAATAGGTCTAAATACCGAAATCGAAGACCAGATCGAGAAGAAGTTTGGCATGCTGGAGGTCCACGTAGTAGACACCGTGGGCGGTACAGACGGTGAGAGCGCAGAGACCCTTGGCCGCACTCTAGGCAACATCTTCACCATTCTTCCGCTAAAGGACAAGGTAATTGGCCTTACCTCCTGGAGCCGTTCCATGCGTAAGTTCATAGGCAGCCTGAACCGCTTCCCACACGCTAAAGCTGAGGCAGTTGTCGAACTAGTCGGCGGTGTTGGTGAGCCAGCTTTGCAGCACGAGGCAAATAGCGCTACCGCTAGGCTCGCGACAGTTATTGATGCCGAAGCCAAGTTCCTTCGCGTTCCAGGAGTTGTTTCTTCAATTGAAATGAAAGATGCGATCCTGCAGAGCGACCCGCATGCGCGTGTCACCCTTGAGGCCATGGACAACATGGACATCGCACTTGTCGGTATTGGAAACTGCGCATTCAGATCCGGTCGCGTTTCCGAAGGTAATTTCTTTAGCCAAGAGCAGTTTGACCTAGCCAAGTCCAAAGGCGCTGTAGGGGAAGTAAATTTGCGCTTTATTGACAAAGACGGAAAACCCATCAAGTCCGAGCTTGACGACTTGGTGATTGGAATCTCACTAGAGCAGCTTTCCAAGGTCGAGCGCAGAATTGCAGTTTCCAGCGGTGCAGATAAGCACGAGATTACCCTTGCCGCCATGAGAGGCGGTTGGATTAACGTTCTTATTACCGATGAAGAAACCGCAGAGTATTTGCTCTCACAAAGCGCATAATCCAATAATCTTTAAACAAATCAACCACCCACCGAGGAATGGGTGGTTGATTTGTTTTTTAACTAGCCCAGGCGGGAAACCACTTCCTTAACCAAAGGCCATACGCGGGCAACAGATTTGTAGTTCACCTTTTCAGCCGGTGAATGCAATGCCTGCAGTTCGGTACCGATCGAGATGATGTCGGCAACCGGAACCTTACGACTAAACATTCCAAGCTCGAGAGAACATTGAGAAACCTCAACGTTTGGCTCTGCACCCAATACATCGCGGTAAGCCTGAGAGGCTACTGCAAGCAGCTCTGAATCTGGACGGTACGGAAACTCCGGTGCATCAAGACCGAACATCTCCACCTTGGTGTTGCCGCCAACTGCAGCTATCAAAGAGCGCACACGGTTATAAAGTTCGTGCTTGCGGGATGTTACTGCAGAAGTGATGGTTGACATCAACTGGATACCATCTGCGGTTGGACGAATGGTTCCTAGGTTGTTTGAGGTTTCAACGCGACCAGGAACTCGCAGGTTCCAACTGATCACTCCGTGCGGAATCAAAAGTGTTACCGCTGCAAAACGAACTGCAGCGCTCTTAGAGAAAACCTTGTCTGGTGCGCTTGCAGAATCCAACTGAAGGCGAACTCCAGGGTCAGCTACGCCGAACTCATAGCGCAAAGCTTCCTCAAGCTCTGCAACCACAGCTGCAACCGCTGCGCTATCACCTGGTTGAACAGAGAGAACCACCTCGGCATCAGCTGGAATAGCGTTGTTCTGCGCTCCTCCGTAAGGAGCTGAGATCCTTGCGTCTACTTTGTCTAAGACTGCGTTTATTGCGCGCGCAAGAATCTGCAGAGAGTTAGCTCGCTCTAACTGAATGTCAAACTCGCAGTGTCCGCCCTGAAGTCCTCGGACTGAAAGCTTGTGGTGCGCTGAGTGCGAACTTGGGTTTGCCTCGAAATCTGCTGGCACATCAACGGTGAAAGTAACGTCTCCTGAACAGCCAGCCAAAATCTCTTTGTCGGTAATCCAGTTGAAGTCAATCATGCGACGACCCTTCAACGCGGCGGTGTCGAACTGGTTTGCACCGGCCTTGCCCTGTTCTTCCATGGCAGTAAGTACGGCCTCCAGCGGAGGGTGTGGAGTGTTCTTATCTGCCAGTAGCGCAAGGATGTAACTGACCCCGATGCCGTTATCTGCCCCAAGAGAAGTACCATCGGCTGTGATGTAGTCCCCGTCAAGAAGAAGTTTGATTGGGTCTTTCTTGAAGTCGAATTCAACACCTTCAGCTTTTTCACAAACCATATCTAGGTGGCCGTGAAGAATAAGTGCAGGTGCGTTTTCTAGTCCGCCCTGGCCTGGCTTATTAACCAAAACACAGCTCAGTGCATCCTTCTTAGCTTCTAGGCCAAGGTTGGTTGCGTAGGCAACCACCCAATCTGCTACCTGAGATTCGTTTCCTGAACCACGAGGGATATTTGCTAGCACCTCGAAGAGACCTAGCACTTCTTTAGGCTCTAGGTGGTCAAGGACGTTCTTTGTCTCAACCGCTGGAGAAATAGTTAGTGACATTGGTGTTTTTCCTTACTTGACTATTGAATTACTAGATCTAGATAGAGTCAGGGCCACGGTGACAATGATTACTAGACCATAAACCAGACTCTGGGCCTGAGATGGAACACCGACAGCAGCCGAAGCAATTGGAACCAGCGCAACAGAAAGCGCACCAAAGACCACGTTCAGCGGATTAGTCACACCTCCAGAAATTGATGTTCCGCCAACAATTGCCGCAGCGATACCCGGTAGCAAGAGGTCACTGCCAAGACCCATCGGTGATGCAGATCCAGCCTGAGCGATGATGGTTAGCCCGGCTAGGCCAGCCAAGAAACCTGACATTGTGAAAGCTAGAACCTTTAGCCAGCGAGTTCTAATTCCGGAGAAAATAGCACCGCTTTCGTTTTTACCAATTGCTGTCATAGCTAGGCCTGGACGAGTAAAGCGAAGGAACCACCAAGCCAGAACTGCTGCGATTACACCAAGTGCAAAAGTCATGGGGATGCCTCCGATACCGCTCTGGTAAAGAGATTTGATGCCCTCGCCATTTTGTTTGACATAGACAGTGGTCGCACCACTAACTACAAGGGCAGCTGACTGGAAGATACCAAAAGTTCCAAGTGTCAAAGCGAATGATGGAACCTGAGTGAATGCAATAAGCAAACCGTTGACAGCACCAAAAATAGAGACAACAAGCAAGATAATCAGTGGTGCAACCGCCCCGATTGAATTAAGTGACATGGCTAGCAGAATGGCACCCAAGATGGTGATTGAAGCATTGGATAGATCAATTGAGCCAATGTTCAGAACTAGAGACTGCCCTAGTGCAACTAGCAAAACCGAGGCCGCCGATGACGCAACAATTGTCACACCGCCGTTGGCAAGGAAGGTTGGTGTCATGATTGCCACGAGTGCAAACATGGCTAGGAAAACAACTAGCGGGCCAACTGATTGCCAAGCTTTAGCTAGCTTTGCCTTTAGATTTCCGCCCGCAGGCGATTTACTTACTGCAGCAGTCATTTGATCAAACCATCCGTTCTAGCAGGTCAAGGGTTGATGGATTCTGTTTCGCCAAATCGTATGAGGAGGTAACCTCACCATCGCGCATGACCAGAACTTGGTCGCCCATTTCTAATGCTTCCTCGAGAGTGTCAGCGAGCAGGATAACCGCCGCACCATCCTTACAAGCGCGCTTGATTTGAGCGTTGACAGTTTCAGCAGCACCAGGGTCAAGACCACGAAGTGGGTGGTCAAGAATAAGAACACGAAGCTCGGGTGAGTTTAGCCACTTGGCCATAACTACCTTTTGCTGATTTCCTCCAGAGAAGCGACCAAGCTCCTGTGAGATGTCATTTGGTCGGACATCAAGAGCATTGAACCAATCTTGAGCAATTTTCTTGCGAGCCCGAGGAATTAGGAACGGGCCAATCGCCGACTTACCTGGGTGTGTCAAAGTTAGGTTTTCCGATGCGGTGAATCCGCCGATGATGCCCTCGACCTTACGTTCAGATGGCACGTAGCCTATTCCAGACTTCACCGCTCTTGGAATGCGCCAACTTTTGATTTGTTTCCCAGCAAGAAGAACACTTCCGGAGTCAATCTTCTCTGCACCGAACAGTGCACGGGCTAATTCTTCGCGACCAGAGCCAGTAGCTCCAACTATCGCGGTGAGTCTTCCTGAGTGAACCGAGAAGCTCACATTGGAGAACTTACCCTTTCTGGTCAGAGCCTTCACTTCAATAGCGGCAGTCTCTTTTGGATCAATCGACTTGTGAGTACTCGCTTCGGCACGTGAATCGTGACCAATCATAAGTTTGAAAAGTTGCTTTTCATTTACTTCTGTTGTCTTTAGGTCGGCAACAAGTTCGCCGTCGCGCATAACCAGAATTCTCTCGCAGTTACGCATGATTTCATCGAGACGGTGTGAAACAAAGATAACAGCACCAAAGTTTTTTAGTTTTCTGATTTCTTTTTCAAGAACTTCGGTCTCATGCTTTTCTAGTACTGAGGTTGGTTCGTCAAGAATCACTAGTGAAGAACCATCGGCTCCAGCGTCTGCACTGACCGCTCGGGCAATTTCAACCATCTGACGGTCCACAAAACCAAGTTGGTTAACCACTGTCTTTGGGTCAAGCTTCGATCCAATCGCCTCCAGAGTGGTCTTTGCATCTTGGTAAATCTTGTTCCAGCGGTAGATGCCGAATTTAGTTGATGCGGATGAGCCCTTGCCGCTGTTCATCGCGATGTTTTCAGCGACAGTGAGGTTAGTGAAGAGCGACTGCTCTTGGTGAACAACACCGATGCCAGCTGCGATTGAGTCTCTAGGGTTCCTAAACTTCACGGTCTTACCGTTGACTTCAATTGATCCAGCGTCTGGTTGATACATACCGGTAAGAATCTTCAGCAGAGTTGATTTACCGGCACCGTTCTCACCGATTAATCCGACTACCTCGCCTGGGTTCAGTGAGAATGAGACACCCTTTACAGCTTTGTTGGTGCCGAAAGACTTTTCGATGTTAGTTAGAGCAATTACTGGAAGACCGTTGCTCTTCTTTGCAGGCGTCATTTTGAGATCCTTAGGCGGTCACGCTGTGACCATGCGGTTATAACAATGGCAAGTATCAGTATTGCTCCCGAAACTGCGGTCTTGAAATTAGGGCTTACGTCAGCCAAGGTCAGACCGTTGGTAAGTGTGGTTAGAAGAATCACACCTAGAACGGTTCCGAGCATGCTTCCCTTTCCACCGGCAAGAGATGTTCCACCAATTACCACCGCTGGAAGTGCAATGAATAGGTTTCCAGCCGCGATGGTTGGGTTCACTGCTCCGAGTTGAATGGTGGCTACGATACCGGCGATGCCGCTGATTGCACCAGCTAGGACAAAGATTGTGACCTTATTGCGGTTTACCTTTAGTCCGTTACCTCTTGCGATTTCTTCGTTGTTACCAACAGCAAGAGTCACTCGACCAAAGGAAGTGAATCTAAGAAGTAGTGCGCCGAGAATTGCGACCAGCAAGCCTAGAAGGAAGTTGTTTGGCATTCCCAGATTTTGCTGCGATGCCCAAGTTGAAAGATCGTCGTTTGTAAGGAATGGCATTGTGTCTGTGCCGAAGAGAACTGTGGCAATTCCCAGGCCTACGTACCACATTCCCAGTGTGACGATGAATGAAGGGACTTTCACTTTTGTAAAGAGAACTCCGCTAAAGAATCCGAGTGTCGCAGCTAGGCCGATAGCTACCACATAAGCCCAGAAGCCAAAGTCAGTTCCGCCGCGGCTGTTTGCGCTCATCAGAACGAAAGCCATTCCAGATGCGCTCATGACACCTTCAACCGAGAGGTCGATGGAGCCAATCAAAATAACAAAGGTTGCACCAACGGCGATGATCAGTGGAAGACCCGCCTGGTTCAAAAGATTTTGTAAGTTTTCTATGGTTGCGAATCTTGGGTTCAAGATTGAGAAAATTGTTGCAAGAACGAGGATCGAAGCTGAGATGGAGATGACCTCCACGTTTCGCTTGATAAAGCCAGCAATGACGTTATTCGGCTGGCCCGCAGTTACACGATTCCTTGGCTTGTCATTTGTTGCTGTTGAAGACATTTACTTTCTCCTCGTCGAGAGTTAGAGCCCATTCTGGCCGCAGGGTTTATAGCCGCTGCGGCCAGAATGGTTTTACTCTAACTGGATTGATTAGTTGTTGCGGGTAGGGATCTGCTCTGGACCAGCGCCTACTAGAGGTACTGGAGCGGTGTCCCAAGGACCATTCTCAATTAGGGTGTCTACCCAACCTTCAACGTCGTTGTCCCACTTTAGGTACTCGTCGATTTTGTCAGGGGTTACACAGCTAATCGCGAACAAGCTGTCGCGCTTCTCTGCAGGCAATGTGCTTGGGTCGATTTCACCGATAGCAGCAAGGTAAGCGGTGTATAGACCGATTGCCGATGCCATGTATCCACGGTGGAAGGTCTCGCCAACGATTGCGCCGTTACCTTCGTTTGCCTTGATTGCAGCAACGGTTTCAGGGTATAGACCGTCAGAAACGAACTTAACCTTCTCAAGCAAGCCGGCTTCCTTGAATGCCTGCATTGCACCGATCTGCATACCGTCATCAGCTGTCCAAACACCCTTGATCTTGTCGCCGTGCTTAGCAATTAGATCCTTTGAGTTCTTGTATGCCAACTGTGGGTCCCAGTTTGATGGAATCTCATCTAGAACAGTGACGTTCGGGTAGTTAGCGTCAAGCTCCTGGTACATACCAGCTACGCGAGTAGCGCTTGTGGTACTGTCCTGAACACCTGGAAGAGCAATGATGCCGCCCTCCTTGCCAATAGCCTCGCTCAAAGCTGAAGCAGTACAGGCACCTGATTCAAGACCTGAGTGCTTCTGGAATGCTACGAAGTTGTTTCCAACATCAGCTGGGTTTAGCTCATCTGGCTTGTTCCACCAGATAGTTACGAAACCACCAGCAGCCTTTACGTCGTTAACAATTGTTGGAGCATCAGAGCTTGCAACAGTGTTTACGAACATAACTACCTTCTTGCCCTTAGCAAGAATTGCCTGGATCTTTGAGATTTCGACCTGAGATGAACCCTGTGAGTCAACAATCTCTAGAGGAATGTCCAGCTTCTTTGCAAGAACCTGAGCACCAAGAATGTTGGCTGCGAAATAAGGGTTAGTGGTGTTAATTACAGAAACAACCATTACTAGATCCTCTTTCTTAAGAGGGGCGGTTGATCCTTCGCCGGTTGTTGAAGTACAACCGGTTAGTACTAGTGATGAAGCTAAAGTCAGGGCGGCAATCATGCGCACTGGCTTTGTGAGGATGCTCTTTAGAGACATCTTTGACTCCCTTTCGGTTTAGTTTGAGTGAAGCTGTGTGTGTGGTGAATAATCATTCAACTACTGGATGAACATTCAAGTAATGTCTATCACGATAAACAGTGGATGAATAGCCAATTAGTGGATTTTTATTCAGTTGTTATTGCATTGTTATTTGATGCCTATTTACTCGATGTTGCCTATCTGAGGGTGCGGAAGAATGTTGTTACATCATCCACATAGATCTCAGGCACCTCTAGAGGGGCAAAATGCCCGCCATCGTTGTGCACTCGGTACTGCTGAAGGTTGAAATACTTGCTCGTCCAAGTCATTGGCGGCTTGTAAATCTCACCAGGGAAGATGCTTACGGCAGTAGGCACGCCCACAACTGGGAATCGGTTGTGGCTTGGCTTCCAAGGGTTTCCGCGGCACTCCCAGTAATAGCGGGAGGATGATCCACCGGTGTTGGTCAGGTAGTAGACCAAAGCGGTAGTAATCAGATCCTCTTTTGGCCATACCTTTTCGAATGCATCGGTTCCAGTTCCACGCTCAGCTAGGCCCCAGAAGTAGCGCTTCTCTGTGATCCAAGCCAACTGAGCTGCTGGTGAGTCAGCAACCAACGCACCAAGAGTCTGGGGCTTAGTCAACTGAATTTCACCGTAACCGCTTTCGTTTTCAACGAAGAGCTTTCCTCGTTCAAACCAGCCAGCTTCTTCAGCTGTGTATTCACCGGCTGCAGGAAGACCCAGCTTTGCGTCGAACTCTACGCCTGCTGGTTGGTCCGGGTGATCAGCCAAGTAGTGACTCATCTGAGCAGGGAAGTGAGTGTAAACACCGATAACGTCGTTCTCATACTTGTGACCGTGCTGCTGTGCAATCAATGCACCCCAGTCTCCACCGGCGGTTGCATACTTCTCGTAACCAAGAACTTCCTTCATCAGTGTGTTCTCAAGATCCGCGGTGTGCCACCAGTTCCATCCAGTTTCGTGCAACGGTGAAGAGAACCCGTAACCAGGAAGGGAGATGAGAACAACATCAAATGAATCGTCGGGGTTGCCACCATACTTTTCCGGATCGGTGAACGGCTCGATTACCTTGCGAACATCCCAGAAAGTCCAAGGCCAACCGTGGTGAAGCAGCAATGGCATTGGGTTCTTGCCCTTGCCCTTAACGTGCACGAAGTGCAGTGGCACGCCCATGATGTCTACCTTGAAATGTGGCAGCTCATTCATTTTTGCTTCGACTGATCTCCAGTCGTATTCATTCACCCAGTAGTCAATTAACTTACGGTGGTAATTGGTGTTGTATCCGTAGCGCCAATCATCGTTTCCAAAATCATCAGGGAAACGAGTCTGACGCAAACGAGCCATCATGTCATTGATTTCTGCATCGCTGAAATGAATCTTGAATGGCTTTACTTCGTACTTTGTCATTTTGAACCTCCTTGTTCTTACTTTGTTTTATTTGTTTTTAACCTGATACTGCGTCGTAGAAAACTCACTAAATTGCAACTCGTCCTCCGGTTTTCTCAACTCCGTGCTTGAACTGCAGAATGTCCCAAGCTCTGGTGATTTCACTCTGAATTTGTTCAGCACTCCAACCAAGTGCAGCGGCTGCTACTTTGGCTAGCTCTTGAACGCGCTCCTGGTTCAGCAATCCGCTGAACGCGAGCGTCGTGCGTCTTAGTAAAAAGTCATCAAGTCGAACTGCGTTTTCCTCTATCGCAAGGAAGGCAATTTCCTGTTGACTGTAACCCTTTAGGTTCTCAAGTTCAGTGTCACCATTTAGCTCAAGATACTTGATAAGTTTTTCCGCAGCGGTGCCGTATCGGCTTAGCAGTGCGCGAGTGCGAGTCAAACCCAGCACCGATGCTCGAGCCGAAACCCAATCCTCAGTTGCCTTTTCAGTTGTCGGAAAGTTCTTTCCCCCACCTATCTCAAGCCCGAGGGTAGACACAGATCGAACCTTTGACAGTTCTGCCAGCGCTAAGTTTGAGACGTGCTCACCAAGTGCGCGAAAGGTTGTCCACTTTCCACCAACTACGCTGAACAGCGGCGTTTTCTGAGAATTGGGCAAGATTCCTTGGTCTATTTTGTAGTCGCGAGATACGAACCCTGGCTGCGCTGCGTCCTGCTTAGGCAACGGCCGAATGCCTGAGAATCTGAAGACAATCTGAGAGCGCTCCATATGTATTCCAGGCAGGATGTGCTCGACAAGATTGAAGAAGTAGTCAACTTCCTCTTCGGTGCAAACTACCTCAGCGCCTGACTCCACGAAGATATCGGTGGTGCCAATCAGCACCCGTCCCTTCACTGGATAAATGAGTACGATGCGGCCATCTTTATTCTCAAAGAACAACTCTCGACCGGCGAGCTCCGAGTAGAGCTGTGGGTGGTCGACAACAATGTGTGATCCCTTAGTGCCGCCCATGAACTGTGTTTGCCTACCGAGCGAAGAATTGGTGATGTCCGTCAGTGGCCCGGAAGCATTCACTACAACATCTGCGAAGGTGACAAGGGTTTGATGCGAAAGTGCATCTTCGATGATGACACCGCCATCTTTTGTGCCCACAGCTTTCGCGTAGGTCAACACCCGAGCATTCCCGGTTGCTAAAGCATCGGAAACCAGATCCAGCGCTAATCTTTCAGGCTCGTGCACCGATGCATCGAAGTAGGTAGCCATGTACTTCACCTTCGGGTGAAGCGATGGAATCTCCCTAGCAGCGCGCTTAGCGCCATAAAAACTAAACCTATCCATCACGCCGTTTACCCGACTGAATGATTCATAGATGACCAAGCCGATAGCAATTAGCAGTGCGCCACGCTCGCTGCGTTTCGCCTTTGTCTTACTCTTACCGTGATTCAAGAAATTCAACGGTGCCTTTAGAATTCCCGAGGTTAGGGAAAAGATTGGAACAGCGGTTCTAAGCGGTTTCACCACGTGCGGAGCTGTTCTCAGCAAATCGTTTCGCTCTTGAACAGATTCACGTACCAAACGGAACTCACCATTTTCTAAATAGCGAATGCCTCCGTGAATCATATGCGAAGAGGCAGCTGATGCCCCGCTGATCAAATCTCCGGCATCAATGAGCGTGACCTTCACTCCCTGCAGGCTTAGGTCTCGCATAATCGATATTCCGTTGATGCCGCCTCCAATAACCAGAACTTCGCTGTGGTGATTCTCGAGTTCTAAGAACGCAGGTCGCACCGCCCAAGCTTCGTCGCGGTCAAGCGTGGAATCAAAGTCAGTCATGTTACCCCTTCCTCATCTAGCTCTGTAAAACCAGTTGTCGGTTGAATTGGTAAAGGTCGGTTAGCGAATCAAAGGAATCGACCTCGGGTGCAAAAGCTGCAATTAACCTCTCTTCTAGGTCATCAATACTGAAGTTCGGGACCTCGTTTTCTAATCCTGCCAAAGTAGCGCGATCCCAATCAAGACCAAGTTCAGCGTTGACGCGTTCGAACAAAGTTGCCACCGAATGTGAGATAGAAATTGGAATACAAGCGCTGAACAGACGAGCTCCACGCTGCACCCGCTGTGCGGTTCCGACTATCTTTACCTGTCCACGGGCGTTGATGCTGTATTCGCCTGGACAATATTCTCCGGTGACTGAGCCCAGGTTTGCGTCGACCCCCAGCTCACGCAAGATGCCAACCAGCACCTCGCCAAACTCAAGATACACATCCCGATTACTTCTAGCTTTTTCAGGCTCTGGGGTGATCACATCAAGAATCAGCCAGCCCTGATCCAGAGCAACCATTCGCCCTCCAGCCGGTCTGATGACTGGCTCAAATCCATAAGCTGCTGCTTCACCAACTGCATCTTGGAAACCAGGCAATCTTCGTTCGAGTCCGCTAAACGCCACAGTTGGAGCTGGGCGATATATTCTGACAACTCGCCCCAACTCTGGATTCAACGAAACCATAGAGATTAGCCGCTTAGAAGCGGTCAGATCGGCAGATCTTTCGAGTCCCCAGTCAATGGCTCCTGAACTACCTGTGATAAGTGTGGTTTTCATTTCTCTCATCTTCGCAATTCCTAAAAATTAATCATCTGGCCGGCAAGCCCGTGCAGTGCCTCTTGAAGGCTCTCGCTGAGGGTTGGATGAGCGTGAACGTTATGAATCAAATCATCGATGGTCAGTTTCGCTTCCGCAGCCAAAGTTAGCTCCGGCAGAAGTTCTGAAACCTCCGGCCCCACCATGTGGCCACCGACAAGTAAACCGGTTGAGGCGTTGGCAATGAGTTTTACAAAACCTGTAGTTTCACCAAAAGCGTGCGCCTTGCCGTTTGCCACAAAAGGGAACTTAGCAACTTTGATTTCGCCAAATTCTGCGCTCGCCTCTCCTTCTGTCAGCCCGAAGCTAGCTACCTGCGGCAACGAATAAACCGCTCGCGGCATAAAACGATAGTCAACAATTTCGCGCTTGCTGTCTGAGGCAATAACCTCAGCCGCCAAAATACCCTGAGCCTCCGCAACGTGTGCCAGGGAAAGCTTTGCCGTAACATCGCCGATTGCAAAGATGTGAGGCACCGAGGTGCGCATTTGTGAGTCAACATTGATTGCTTTATTGGCCGCTAACTCAACTCCTGTGTTTTCTAAACCATAGCCATCGACAAATGGAGCAAAGCCAACCGCCACCATGATGTGCTCCGCTTCAAGAGTCTGCTCTTGATCACCGACGGTAAAAGTAACGGTCGCGGAATTTGCCGTTTCAACAGCACTACTTACACGAGCGGAGGTAACAATACTGATTCCGAGTTTCTTTAGAGCTTTAGTCATCTCGGCAGATGAATCAACATCTTCAAGTGGGAGAATACGATCCTGATACTCCAGAATTGTGACTTGGCTTCCAAAGCTTGCAGCCACGCAGGCAAATTCAATACCGATAGGCCCTGCGCCAACAATCACTAGACTCTTTGGCATTTCCGTTGCAAGGACAACTTCTTCGTAGCCGGTGATGCGCTTGCCGATGGGCACACCGGGCAGAGTACGTATCACCGCACCGGTTGCGATTATCGCGTTAGAGAAATTCAGAGTGTCGATGAGTGCCCCATCAGCACCGGTGACAGTCAGAGAATTCTGGTCGACAAAATTTGCCGCACCTTCGAATTCGGTAATACCGTTTTTCTTCATTAGGTAGTGCACACCTTTGGTGCGACCGATCGATACCTCACGACTACGGGTGTGAGCGGCCGAGAAATCTGCGCTCAAGCCCTCTGGTAGACCGAAGGCTTTAGCATGGCGACTAACTAGGTTTGCAACTTCAGCATGACGAAGCAACACTTTGGTTGGGATGCAACCGATGTTTAGACAAACACCGCCCCAGTACTGTTTCTCAACAATGGCGACAGTCTTGCCTAGCTGCGCGGCACGAATTGCCGCTACATATCCACCTGGGCCAGCACCAATTACCACTAAATCGAAGTGGGTGCCCTGCGGATTTGAAGACATGATTAGCTGGCCTTTTCCAACCCGGTGACCGCAAGACTGGTTTCTAGATGTGTCTTTAGCGCACCCGCAAACCTAGCACCGGTGGCACCATCGAGAGCGCGGTGATCGCAAGTCAGGGTAAATTCAGCAATTGGCTTCCACACTGCGTTGTCAGGGCCACCGACAAAACGATTTACAGTTGCACCAACAGCCAAGATAGCCGCCTGAGGCACATTAACAATCGCATCGAAGCGAGCAATACCCATCATTCCCAGATTAGAGATGGTGAAAGTTCCATTTGAGATGTCGGGTCTGGTCAGTGCACCTTCACGAGCACGGGTCACCAAATCTGAACGAGCTGCCGCAATCTCCGACAGTGCTAGCGAACCTGCATCGTGTATTACCGGAACGACTAAGCCTTTAGGGCTTGCCACTGCAATGCCAACATTAGCAACCGGATAACTCACTAACTCTTCTTCCCCGACGTGGACATTTACCTCCGGTACTTCCTTCAATGCCTTCGCAACTGCAGCGACGATTACATCTGTAACAGTGGCAGTTGGCACTACCGACTTCACCTTAATTGCCTCAGTCATATCGACTTCAATGTTGAGGTGAAAAACCGGAGCTTGCCACGCGCGCACCATATGCTTTGCGGCAGTGCGTGCAATTCCAGCTATCGGGATGATGGTCGGTTCGTTACTCATTTGAACTTTGATTCCTTGGCCTAGTAATAGTTAGAGGTTGTAGTTTGCAGTTCCAGCGCAGCCGTATTCACGCATCTTCTGCACAGTTGCAGCGATCATGCGCTCACGACCAGTTGCCAATGCGTCTTCCAGGTGACGGTCACCTTCAGAGAATTTCTCTTCAAGTCCAGCACGGAACGCGTGACGTAGGTCTGTGTCTGCATTTAGTTTGTGAACTCCAGCTTTTACTGCATTCTGAAGTTGATCCACTGGAACACCTGAAGCACCGTGGAGGACTAGTGGGATACCCGTAACTTTTGAAATTTGAGAAACTCTCTCAATATCTAAAGGTTGCGGTGCGATGTCTGTAACACCGTGCATCACTCCAGCAGAAATAGCTAGCCAGTCAACGCCGGTCTCTGCGACAAAACGTTCCGCTTCGTCAACCTGGGTGTAGTAGTCAGACCAATTGATGTTCACAGAGGCGTCAGGAATTTTTCCTAACTCTGCTTCAACAGGAATTCCAGCAGCGTGACAACGATTTACAACATCTCGTGTTACACGAATGTTTTCTTCAAGGTCCAAATGTGCACCATCAAACATGATTGAGTCAAAGCCCAGTTCAATAGCTAGTAGAACCTCGTCGTAGGTTCCATGGTCAAGGTGAATCGGGACAGAGATTCCTGACTTATCAAGTTCGCGTCGGGTCATCTCAAAAGCCTCGCGGACACCGATGTGTGGAACCAAAGCGCGACCTACCTGAAGGAATACTGGGGCACTGGCAATCTCGGCTGCACGTATAAGCGCTTGAGTAGTTTCTGGGTTGTGCATATTGAAAGCACCAACGGCGTATCCACCCGATCTAGCTGCTTCAATAAGGCCAACTGGATCTGGTTTTAGAAGGGTGCTCTTCGTCGAGCCAATTGCAGGGTTTGTCATTTTTCCTATTCCTCAATAATTGCAATTACTGTGCGGACTTCAACGGTCTCGCCTTCTTGGACAAGGATTTCAACTAGGGTTCCGGTTGCCGGAGATTCAAGTATCTCCTCTACCTTTTCGGCCTCAATCTCAGCTAGCGGCTCGTCTTCAACAACGCTGTCGCCAACTTTTTTGAGCCAGGTCACGATTGAGCCCTCACTCATTCCCATGCCCCACTGAGGAAGCAAAACTTCTACTCTTGCCATCTTGATTTCCTGTCTTGGTGCCTCGCTTATTAGGCGAGCACTCTCTCTTTGTCTTTTTGAGTTACTTTTCTAACTGCAGCCACAATGTCCTGCTTGTTTGGATACATCTGCTTCTCAAGCGTTGGACTGAACGGAATCTGCATGTCAGGTGCTGTGATTCGGATTATTGGTGCCTTCAGCGAGTCAAAAACTTCCTCGGCAACTATGGCTGAAATTTCTCCTGCTGCTCCACAGGTGCGGTGAGCTGGCTCAACGACAACTAGACGTCCTGTCTTGGCAACTGAATTTAGAATCGCCCTCTTGTCCAGTGGCACCAAGGTGCGCGGGTCGATCACCTCAACAGAGATTCCTTCTGCTTCAAGTTCTGCAGCAGCGGCAAGAGATTCTTGGACCGAGCTTGAAATCGCCACAATGGTGACATCGGTACCCTCACGGTGAGTGCGAGCAACACCAAACGGAATCCAGAACTCGTCGTCGTTTACTTCTTCTTTTAGGCCCCAGAGAATACAAGCCTCAAAAGTTAGCACTGGGTCGTTCATGTCAATCGCAGTGCGAAGTAGACCCTTGGCATCTGACGGAGTTGATGGAACCATGATCTTCAGCCCCGGTACATTCATGAACATTGGATATGGGCGGTCACTGTGGTGTGCCCCGGTGTTTAGGCCGTAGAACATTGCAGAGCGGAATACAGCGGGCATAGAAGCTTGACCACCAAACATGTAACGGTTCTTCGCAACCTGGTTTACCAGTTGATCCATTGCCATGTATAGGAAGCTCGAGTATGAAAGGTCAACGATTGGACGAAGACCAGTCATTGCAGCCCCTGCCGCAGCTCCAACAATTCCCTCTTCAGAAATTGGTGTGTTGCGAATTCGGTTGCGGCCATACATCTGAACGAAGTCACCGGTTTCTTGACGAGTCTTTCCGCCACCGGTTGTTCCATATACGTTTGCCTCTACGTCTTCACCGATGATGATGACTCTTTCGTCAGCATCCATCGCTTCTTTTTGTGCTGCGCCAATGGCACCTAGAAAACTCATTACGCTCATGCTGCATACTCCGAATCGGTGTAGAGATCTTTGAAGCCGACCGAAGGGTCAGGCCATGGACTGTTCTCCGAGAATTCAACAGCCGCATCAACCTCGGCTAAAACTTCAGCTTCGAGTGCGTCCATCTCTTCTGCAGAGAAACCTTCAACAGAGATTAGGTGCTCACGGAACAGCACCAGTGGATCTTTCTTCAGCCAAGCTTCGCGCTCATCTGCCGGACGGTAATCGGTGCCCAATCGAAGACCCTCTGAGTGTTCGTTGTATCGGTAAGTGACCACCTCAATCAGGCTTGGTCCCTCTCCGCGTCGAGCTCTCTCAACCGCTGTTGAAACTGCATCAAAGACAGCCAGTAGATCCTGCCCGTCTTCAACGCGAATTCCTGGAATTCCAAAACCTGCTGCACGCTCAGCGATTACTCCCGAAGTAACGGTGTGAGCCGGAGTCGAAAGTGCGTACTGATTGTTTTCACAAAGGAAGATAACTGGCAAATTCCAAACACCAGACATATTCATTGATTCGTAGAGCACACCCTGGTTTGCTGCACCATCACCAAAGAAGGCAAGAGCAACTGTGTCGCGACCTAAAACCTGTGATGAAAGGGCAGCTCCCATAGCGATTGGAATCGATGATCCCACGATTCCAGATTCGCCTAGGCTGCCTACTTTGAAGTCGGCTAGGTGAAGTGAGCCACCTTTACCCTGGCAAACGCCGGTAGCTTTACCTTGAAGCTCAGCCATCAAGGGACCAAGTGGTGAGCCCTTACCGATTGGGTGTCCGTGGCTACGGTGGTTTCCAGACATGTAGTCCTTATCGCCGAGTGCCATGGTAGCTCCAACAACTTGAGCTTCTTGGCCGATGCTGGTGTGCACGGTTCCTGGAATGTGGCCCCTTTTCACCATCTTGGAGGCACGCTCATCGAATGCGCGAATGCGCAGCATTCGGCGCTGAGCCTCTACCTTCTGCTCTCTACTTAGAGTTGCCACTCGAACTTCCTGTCTTTCTCAATTCTTTGTTTGAAATAATTATTCAACTACTGGTTTATTATTCTAATCCTAATTATGACAAGTTTCGGTAATTTTGCGCAACTTGTCCAATTTGTTGCCAAATCTTTATTCTTTTATTTCGGGGTAAAGCGTTGAGATGCTTTGGAGCACAAAAGTTGGCCAGAGTGCCCTATCGGTGTTATCTAGATCCTGAAGCTTTGAATCTCCGGTCAGCACTAGGGCAGATTTCATGCCCGCATTTACTGCCATGCGAACGTCAGTTTCCAGACGATCGCCTACCATGAGGGTTCTTTCTGCGGCTACCCCAATCTCGGCCAACGCGGTTTCGATCATGGTGCTATCTGGCTTGCCCATATTTGCTACACACCTGGTACCGGTGGTTGCCTCAATCGCTGCAACAATTCCGGCAGCATCCGGCTCACCCCTGCCTCCTGGAAAAGGGCAGTAGCGATCAGGATTCGTAGTGATTAGGAAGGCGCGCTTGTGCTGCCAAATTGCGTCAAAGGCAATCTGCAGTTTCGAATAATCAAAGGTGCGATCGTAGCTGGCAATAACAATGTCGATCTCAGTTGGATCGCTAGAGATCTTGATACCAGCTTCAAGAAGCGCATTGACAAGTGGTTGCTCGGCGATTGGAAACACTACGGCATCTGGGTGATTTTGTTTCAGCCACAGCACGGTGGTAACCACGGTGTTGAGAATTTCCTCGCGCTTGGTTGGAATGCCTAGTTCGTTCAACTTACGCACATACATATCTGGATCACGGGTTGGATTATTAGAAAGAAATATTGTCTTCGCACCAGCGGCACGTAAATTCTCAATGAGTTGCTTCGCACCTGGCAGTAATTCGCTGCCAAGGTAGATGGTGCCGTCTAGATCAAAAAGGTAAGCGTCAAAAACTTCATCAGGAAGTGAACCTCCTAGCTCTGCTACTACCCCCGCTGCAAATCTTTGATCAGTCATTTCCCGAAGCCCTTAGAAAAACAGATTTCAATGCTGGGTAAATTGTTCGATAGGTCTGGTAGAGAGTTTCGTAACGGGCGACGCCCTCGGGGTTTGGTTCGTAAAGTGTTCGAGTGGTGGTCATTGACTTCACCGCAACATCAACGTTTGGGTGTAACCCAACACCAACCGCTGCCAGAATTCCAGCACCAAGCGCTGTAGCTTCGTCACTACCGGCAAGCATCAACGGTCTATTCAAGATGTCCGCAAAGATTTGACACCACAGTGGGCTTCTTGTTCCACCTCCCATCGCAATGAATTTTTGAATCGGCTCAGAAAGTTTAGGCTCAGCCTCTTCAAGACAGATACGAAGTTCGAAGGCAACTCCTTCGAGCATTGCTCGGTATACGTGTGCAGACTGGTGTGCTCCGGTGAAACCCATCATGACGCCGCGTGCGTTGTGATCCCAGAATGGAGTGAGCTGCCCGTTCCAATAAGGCAACACAAATAAACCATCAGCACCGGGTTCAATATCTTGAGCTTGACGTTCCCAGAAAACTTCTTTTGATAATCCACCTGGTAGCTCTTGATTGGCAGCAAATGTTTTCATAAACCAAGACACCATCAGAGTTCCAGCACCAACAAAGAGTTCGTAGTTGAAGGTGCCTGGAATTGTTCCAGCCATCGCACGGTATGCAGTGCTGGCCGAATAGTTCTCGCTGAAGAATCCTGAGATTAATCCAGAACCAACATTCAGGTACGCTAGTCCTGGCCCAGTGATTCCAGCGCCCAGTCCGGCCGACTGACCGTCACCTGCTCCAGAGACAATCGGAATTCCGGCGGGTAGCGCTAGTGCCTCAGCTGCTTTGTCACTGAGCGACCCAAGTACCTCACCCGGTTTTACAAGTTCAGGCAACAAGCTTCGGTCAATGCCAACTATTTCTAAAATCTCATATGAGTATTCGCCGGCCGCAAGATCAACTAGCCCAAGCGGATCAGCGCTAGCCACCGATGTCTTCCATTCACCGGTTAGTTCGTGGACCAGGTATGCGTGCACATCAACAATGTGTGTGGTTCGCTCAAGGGTCTCTGGCTCGTTCTCTCGAATCCACAGCAACTTATAAAAAGCTGGAGTTGGGTTGGCAGGTTTGCCAGTAAGTTCGTGAATGCGCTCAGTGCCAAATCGGTTTACCTGGTCACCGGCCCTTACATCCAACCAAAGCATTGCCGGGCGTATTGGTGCATCCGATGAGTCAAGGCAAGCGAATGTCTCACGCTGATGAGTGATAGCAAAACCTTTAACTCGAGACGGGTCCAGGTACTGCATGCAAGAGCGCACAGCCTTGACGAAACCATTCCACCAATCTCTCGGGTCCTGCTCACCGTAGCCATGTTCTGGAATGCTCAGTTCAAGAGAGCTCGATCCAGTAGAGACTTGAGTGCCATCTAATCCCCAGGCAATGCACTTCACGCCGGATGTTGAACAATCAACAGACAGAATCAGATCAGACATTTCGTACCTCGCTAATTTGAGTCTCAACACGATTGAGAACTTCGTCGACATCATTGTTTGTCCACCAACCGGCTGCATCTAAAAGATCAACAATTGTTACGCGGTTACGCATAAGGTGACAGTTCTTAACCGCCCATTTCCAAATATCTGCCGTTACCCAATCGTCTAGTTGGGCAGGCGAGTAAGCAGCACCAGCCAGGTGTAACCCGCGTAAAAGATTTTCTGAGTTAGGAAATGTTTTGCCCAGTGCATTTTCAATCTTTTCTGCGGAGCTGAGCAGTTCAGTAACTTTGTCTCCAGCAGGATCTAGCTTGGTAAGTTTTGCCGAGTAGTCACGCCAGCACTCTGCACCGAGCGCTCCAGTGTCATCGCAAACAACAAATACAGATGCAACAGTTTGTTCCAAACCATCGAATGTATTGCGAAGCTCAATTTTGCGACCGGCTCGAATTTGGTCAAGCAGATATTCCCAAGTCACTGCCGCAACAACGGAAGCGACACCAACCTGCTTACCGTGCAACCCAACTTCAAGATGGTGACCAGCCGCATACATATCAAGCATGTGGCTGACCAGATGTTCCATGCCAGACAGGCAGGCAGTTGTTCCTGCGATACCAGTGCCAATTCCGCGAATGGCCAAAACTTTGGTCAGTTGCTCAACTGCTACAGCGTTACCCTTACTAATGCCTGCGCCCCACTGACTTGGGTTGCCCGCAAAGGTGAGTAGCAGATCCCTCGGTGTGCTGTGAAAGCTTTTATCGGTACCCAGTTGATATGCCAACCACCAGTCAGCAGGTGCGGTGAATAGCGAAAGCAATTCGCCAAACCCAGAGGTATTCAATTCAGCCGGAGCTGAGGAAATAACTTCGGTATCAGCCAGAACCACCTCGGGCCAGCGCGAATCAATTGTGCGCTTTGCTCCAGCACGAAGCACCACTGAGACATTGTCCGTATAGCCATCAACAGAAGCTGCAGTTTGCACCAGCACGTGAGGAACATCACCCTGTCGGGAACTTGCGACTTTGGCTATATCCGAAATAGTTCCAGAACCAACTGAGACCACTGCGGCAGCACCTTCGAGAGCTTTGGTTGCAGCGTCGAGCGCAGTGTCGTCCGCGTATAGATGCCCACCAGCACCGAGAGTGATTCGGGATACCTCGAAGTCTTTCACTAGAGATTCCTCAATTAGGGACTTGAGGTCATCACCGTTTCTAAGAATTAGGGTGGCATCAGCCAGAAGAACAACTCGAGGACGGTTAGCCGAGAGCTCAGCATTCTCTGGATCAGTCCCCAACAAATCATTTAGGTATTCAACTACTCTCAGCGAGGCATCTGCTGAAATAACCAGGTGCTTGATACCCAAGGCAACAAGGTCATTGGGCCGCTCCGAGGCGGCAATCACTGATTTGAGCGTTACCAGATCAGTCGGGTCTTCGACCTGTTCAAATAAATTCACCTAGAACCCTCGCCTTACCTCATTGTTGGGCTGAAATCCATTGCCTCAAGAGGCCTTAATCTCAGTCCCTGAATTATCATTCTATGTGCGAATAATAATTCTTGGTGCAAGTTTAGGAATGTGATTTGTGACTGTCAAATCTCTTAGCGGTGAACTACTTGCCACCCGAAGGCACTTCAAGCTATCGAACCTAACCAGGCAGAGGGGCTTCGACTTAAGTGAAAAACCCCAGCCGTGGAGGGCTGGGGCATTCGTGGCTAGTGAGGGATTCGAACCCCCGAAGGCTGAGCCGGCTGATTTACAGTCAGATCCCTTTGGCCGCTTGGGTAACT
>Ga0214921_10002936_pt1 | contig 26909 bp, 40 predicted proteins | sample LL1505_MetaG_FD_177992 | JGI IMG/M metagenome (GOLD analysis project Ga0214921, IMG submission 177992) | Freshwater microbial communities from Lake Lanier, Atlanta, Georgia, United States - LL-1505 | ecosystem: Environmental > Aquatic > Freshwater > Lake | place: USA: Georgia | collected... | reverse complement strand
GCGTGACATTGATTGCCGCAGGGTTGACCAGTGCTGGGTTAGACCCGTATAATGTTTATTTGCTGAACGTAGGTGCTACACTATATCTGATATGGAGTATTCGCATAAAAGAATGGAGCCTGGTGGTTATTAACGCTGGGCTAATCGCCATTTATTGTGCAGGCACATTGTATAGGATCTTGAATTAAATCTAAGGCAAAGCGATCGTAATCAAATGAAACTAAAAGTAAGTGAAATATTTTATAGTGCACAAGGTGAGGGGCGCTTTGTTGGTGTTCCCAGTGTGTTTTTAAGGACTTTTGGCTGTAATTTTACCTGTGGCGGATTTGGTATGCCAGCGGGCAGTTGCAGTACCGAACGCGATGATGTCCGAGTAGAACTATACGAAAGGTATGAAGATCTGCCGCTGGTCAACACAGGTTGCGACAGTTATGCCAGCTGGGACCCCAGGTTCAAGCATCTGAGCCCAACACTGGACGTTGATGAAGTGGTCAATCGCATGGTTGAACTGACTCCGCAAAAACGCTGGATGTGCAGCAATGGCAACGACGTCCATCTGGTAATCACAGGTGGTGAGCCCTTGCTGGGCTGGCAACGTGCCTATACTGAATTGCTGGAACATCACAAAATGTTGGACTTGTGGAATCTGACATTTGAAACCAATGGCACACAAGAGTTGCACGACGATTTTAAAGAAACTCTCATGGCCTGGCAACGGGAAGGTCCAGAAGTGACATTCAGTGTTAGTGCCAAACTCAGTGCCAGTGGAGAAACACGTGAGGCTGCGATCCGACCCGAAATCGTCAAGAGTTATCAGGAGGTGGGGCACACTTATCTAAAATTCGTTGTGGCTACTCCTGAAGACTTTGCAGAAGTTGATGATGTAGTGGAAGAGTACCTGGATCATGGATTCCAGGGTTCCGTATATGTCATGCCAGTGGGCGGCGTAGTGAGTGTCTACAATGGCAATAAATTTAACGTGGCAGACGAAGCCATGCACCGAGGTTATTACTATAGTCCCAGACTTCACGTGGATCTGTGGGGCAATAGCTGGGGCAAGTAAGAGTTAATATTAAAGGAAAGTATGAGTTATTTGTTTACATCGGAATCAGTAAGTGAAGGGCACCCAGACAAGGTGGCAGATGCCATCAGTGACACTGTGGTGGATTATTTTATGGAACGGCAGGATAAGTCACAACGCTGCGCTTGTGAGACAATGGTCACCACCAATCGAGTGATCATTGCCGGGGAATACAAAGGTGATTTTGATGTCAATAATGTTGAGCGCAGAATTCGAGAATGTGTCAAAGAGATCGGCTATGAACAGTCGGGTTTTGATTGGTCCAAGTTTGAATTTACCAATCTCATGCACGGGCAGAGTGCAGACATTGCATTAGGCACTGACACATTTGGTGCTGGTGATCAGGGGCTGATGTTCGGTTATGCCTGCAGGGAAACCACAGAGTTTATGCCAGCTGCTATCTATTACAGTCACAAAATTGTGGCGAAACTGGCAGAACTGCGTAAAAGTTCTGCTGAATACGCCTGGTTGGGCCCAGATGCCAAGGCACAAGTGACCCTGGAGTATGAAACAGTCGCAGGATTGGATGTGCCACAGCGCGCCACCAAAATTGTATGCTCTACACAGCATTCCGACATCGTAGATATTCAGACAGTCCGGGCACTGGTTCAAGAGGTCATCCAACATCTCATGCCAGATCTGATCGATGCCAACACTGAGTTTCTGATCAACCCCACTGGTAGATTTGTCATTGGTGGTCCTGACGGCGATTGTGGTGTTACTGGTCGAAAGATCATCGTGGACACTTACGGTGGGCATGCTCCACACGGTGGTGGCGCATTTTCAGGCAAGGATCCTACCAAGGTGGATCGCTCAGCAGCATACATGATGCGTTATATTGCCAAAAATATTGTGGCATCAGGCAAGGCAGACTGGGCCACTTGCCAGATCAGCTATGCTATTGGTGTTCGAGAACCTATGAGCTTTTACATTGAAAGTAACGGCGATAGCCGAGAGTTAACCAGTTGGATTCAAAAGAATGTGGATCTAACTCCTGCAGGAATCATTAATCGATTCGACTTGTTCCGTCCCATTTATCATAATACAGTGAATTATGGGCATTTTGGCAAATTGGATCTGCCTTGGGAACAAGTAGATTTATTTTAAGGAGCTGTTAGATGTTTGACCCAACACCGAGACAAATGGATGTAAGTCTGTTCAAATCTAAGGAAACAGCAAAACCCAAGGCCGAGAAACCGCCCAATCCTAAGAAAACTGATGAGCCTAAGAATCAAACACCGACGCAAACGGCCAAAGATCTGGCCAACAGTCGGGGAGAGCCTTATATTGAAATTCTCAATATAGATGTAGATGATCAGGATCCAGGGCAGGGTTCATTTGAATTAGATTGGAATGATGTGTTTGTGGCTAGATTGATTAAATCTGGTTACCAAGGCAAAACTGATCAAGACATTGTGGACAATTGGTTCCGTGCAGTCTGTAGAAATGTCCTAATGGAAACTTATGAACAAGAAATGGCCGATCCCGAAAAACGTACCAACAACAGACGAAATTTAGGCAACGGCAGGACTGAAATCAGTTGACAGTGCGTTAGATAGCATTTACACTATTCTTATGAGATATCTTCTAGTTGACACCGCAAATACTTTTTTCCGTGCTAGACACTCAGCACATCGCCAAAGTGATACTTGGGACAAGTTAGGGTTTGCTGTACATGTGACCTTGGCCAGTATCAATAAAAGCTGGAGGGATCAGCGAGCCGATCACGTAGTGTTCTGTCTGGAAGGCCGTAGTTGGCGCAAAGACTATTACGAACCTTACAAAAAGAATCGCGCAGTGGCTAGAGCCGCTTTGACCGAGGCTCAAGCTGAAGAAGATCGACTGTTTTGGGAGACGTTCGATGCACTTAAAGTTTTTATCCAGGAAAAAACGAATTGCACTGTACTACAACACCCGTCGTTGGAAGCTGATGATCTCATCGCTGGCTTCATCGCCAGTCATCCAGCAGATCATCATACTATTATTAGCAGTGATACTGACTACTACCAACTCTTGGCGGAAAATGTAAATCAATATAACGGCATCACCGACGAATTGCACACGCTAGAAGGCATCTTTGACAAGCAGGGTCGAGTAGTCATTGATAAGAAAACCAAAGAACCCAAAAAGATTCCTGATCCAAAATTCATTTTGTTTGAAAAGTGCATGCGCGGCGATCCCACTGATAATATTTTCAGTGCTTACCCCGGTGTGCGTACTCGGGGTACCAAAAACAAGGTGGGATTAGAAGAAGCATATGCTGACAAGGATAAGAAGGGGTATAGCTGGAACAATCTCATGCTGCAACGCTGGACTGACCATAACGGGCAGGAACATCGTGTGTTGGACGATTATGAGCGCAATCGCACACTGGTGGATTTGACTGCTCAGCCCGACCATATTAAAATTATGATTGCAGAGACCATTGCCAATGCCAGCATGCCAAAAAATGCATCTATGATTGGTGCACAATTTTTGAAATTCTGCGGCAAATATGATCTAGTTAAACTTAGCGAAAATGCCAGCAATATTGCAGAATGGCTTTGTGCTGGTTATCCAGATAACGCATTCAGACAAACAGCCTAACGGAGACTAAATTGGCAAAATATCTATCAACAAAAACATATGGCACTGACCGAGGTCTGTCATGCTGTTTTAGGCAATGGCGCAGCACACACAGTCATTGCAGTCTACTACACGGTTATTCAATTGGCATCCGACTGATCTTCGAAAGTGAAACACTAGATGATCGTAACTGGGTCATGGATTTTGGCGGTCTGAAAGCATTTAAGGAATGGGCAGACTGGCAGTTTGATCACACGCTGGTGGTTGCCCTAGACGACCCACATCTGGACAAGTTTCAAGAACTGGCCAAGCTGGGCCTGCAAGATCAAGGCGGCATCGCTGACCTTCGGCTGGTAGAAGCAGTGGGCTGTGAAAAGTTTGCTGAACTGGCATATCGCACTATGGCAGAAATTCTTGAGGCATATCGTGAAGGGCGTGGTTGGACACACCCGGACGGTCGAGTATTTGAAGCTAGATATCCAGTGGGTGCCGGCGTTAGACTGCGCTCAGCAGAAGTGTTCGAGCATGCCGGCAATTCAGCCATATACGAAGGATAATCAATGACTCTCTTGGCCAAACCCGTTGTTAAAAATCGCTGCTGGGTAGTTGAGAAAGATGGAGAAAAATATGGGTCTATCTTGGCCAACGACTACGAAGTTGTCCTAGTTCACGGTGGGAGAAGAGAGCGATTTCCTAACCTAAAAATGCTTAAAGACCGCTATAATATCGTGTTGGATTTGCCCAACACGAATAAAGCATCGAAGCCCGTGCATTCAGATGTGTATGGATACCCGTGTCAAGGCAAAGCCCACAATATCCTGTGGGAAGTTCAGAAAAAGTTACCCATCTATACCCAAGACGATAATTCAAAAAGTTTTTACTGCGCTGGATTTTATATAGTAAAATTAAATAATGTTTGGTCCGAAGCATTTTGTCCCAAGCTGATCACGGTAAATCGGTATCCTTATGAGGGCCCGTTTAAGACTCAAGAACAGATGCAACAAGCTCTAATAGAATATCAAAAGGAAAATCATGGAATCTCAGTTTAGTTTGCACATCAAATCATTCAATAATCGTGTCAAGGTCATGAATCAGACCAATGCCAGAGATCTGACCCTGACCAAACTTGAAGCACAAAATTTGCAAGCAGACATTTTTGAATTGCTAACACAAATTGCTGAACTTACTAAGATTCAAGAACAGCAACAGGCAGATGCTGCCATCAATGTTGAATTCGACGGCGGAAATTTTTAATACACGTAGTTAATTAGTTTGTCCGGCATAAATAATGTGTAAGGATATATACACATTATGTCAAGACCCAAACCAACAGTATTAATTGAGCACGTAAACAAGTCAAATTACAAGAGTGACCAAATCCTCAGTAGCGAAGGCATATGGGCCGTGTTCTACGATAATCAACCCATCAATCTCAAAACACAAAACATATTAGTGTCTTATCCTGGTCCCAAATACAAGAAAGTCAGTTTCAGTAATCCCGGGCACGCCGTCAATCTTGCTAAGAAGCTTAATACACTATTCAAGACCGACAAGTTCACGGTGGTACTGCTCAAACAGGGCGACCAAATTTATCCCTGATCATGGCACGTGATTCCAATTGTCCACAAAACATTTGGCAAGCAAGATTTCATGCTCATGGACTGAACCCTTTCGTATCTGACAAGAACACCTTAACATATCAAAGATTGGATCAGCCGCAACATTGGTGGTACAATCCTTTAAATCCCCACAGTCTCAGACTCACAGCGGTGGCTCACAACATTTTAAGAAAAAATAATGCAATATCCAGTTATAAATTCAATTTGGATCAACGAATATTGCCCAAAACTCTGCTGCAATTAGAACGACATTTTACAGGGCCGTATTTTATTATTTCACCCAATGCCATAGTGCTGTATGGCGAAACTGAAGTCATGATGTTGGCTTTGCATGGCAACAATTTACAGCAGTATTTAGACAATTTAACTGAATAATTTTAGGAGATGAATTATGTTTATTGAGTATGTTTTGTGTTATGCAGAAAGTTTTACTTTGGGTGCTGCGTTTGGCGGCGCAGTTGTTTGGTATTTGCACCACCTCAAAGCTCAAGGCAAGCTCTAGTCAATCACACAAAAAATAGGTCTTAGACCTATTTTTGTTGACTTGATTGATAGTAGGTAGTATAGTTACATTTACAAAGTAATCCTGCTTTGTGACCCGGTCAAGAGAAGACCACATTCAATGGGCAAGAGAAGCCCGCGAAAGGAAAATTAACTATGACGACCAAAACTCACGCTCAACTTGTCAACGAGCGTTATCTCAAATCCGACAGCCATTTTGTTTCATTGCAAGAACGACTCAGCGAAGCACTTAAATCTGCTCCGGTGTTTGTAAACATGCTGACCGCAGTGGTAGAGGAATACAAACGTCGAAATAAAAATTGGTCCAATTTCACGGATCTTAAATTGTGCAAGGCAATCCAAGTGCCCATGGACAAGATCCTAATCGATACCACCATGCAACGCAGTCTTAATCTGCGTCACATTCTTAATATTCTTCAACACTTCCGTAGCACAATGGTCATGGCTATTCAAGTCTACGAAGACGAAAACAAGCCCGGCTATTACATTGCCTGGGACGGGCAACACACTGCCATTGCATTGTACATCATTCTTACCAAAGTATTTGGCGAACAAATGGCCAAGACCATGATTCCCGTTGTTGTTTACAATGTCACACACAAGCTGGAAATTCGTCGTAACTTTATTTTGCTCAACGGCGATGCCAAAGAAGAATTGGATTTTATCGACAAGTACATTCAGATGGTGTTTGGTGTCAAGATTGATAAAGCAGACGATCAAGAATGGGTTGATACTGCATTGAAAAACGACTATCTTTCGGCAGTGGGTCTGTTTGCAACACACGCCAAATTTGGCGACGAAGATCAACCAGGCGCGTTTACCTTGCTGGCTGACACATTGATGAGCAAGAGTTTGAAGACACGCAAGCATCCAGAAGTTACTCGTATGTTTGCACAATACTGGAGTTACTTGAGCCAACAACGTCCTGTGGAACCCAAGGAAGCTCGCCAATTGTACGAGTACTTTAACCTGTGCTACGAACAAAGCATCAACGTCGACGACAAATATTTGCTAGAGTTTGTACAGTTTACCAAAGATAATTTTAGTGGAGACTTTGGTCCCAATGGCCCGTTCTGGGACAAGGTTCGGTTGGCATATGAATCTTGGTATCGTAAAGCCAACGAACACAGCACCGATGTCGATAAAAACGGTGACGTTATTGTCCGTGGATTTACAACAGAAATGCGTACAGGTATTCCTTTCTTGATTGCACAACTCAAGAAGAGCACCAGTCTAGCTGTTCCTACATACTCCGCCAACAATGGTTTCACTGTTGCTAAAAAGGATTTGTGGTAATCATGACTAAGTTACGTGATCCAAGTAAAGACAAACTCAAGAGTGCTGGTATTCTTAAAGAACAAGTTCGACTAAACCGTGTCTGTTGTACTGATGGATGTACGAATTTGTTGTCTATGTTTGAAGGCCCGGGCAGCGATGTATTGTGCCGAGATCATCAACTTAAACTGGTCGAGTATGGTGGCCCTGGCAGAATTGATAGATTGCACACTCTGCATCGTAAGTGGGTGTGTGACGATTGCGGTGTAGATGTATCAGAACAGGTCAATTTGAAATATCCTGCATTAGAGACAGCTAATCCTGTACTGTTTAACAGACTGTGCCGCAATCGTATTATTGGGGACCATCAAATTAGACAAGCAGATGGCGGCGATGATTCAGAAGAGAACATCCGATCACTGTGTCTAAACTGCAACTCTGATAAGACAATCTTAAGTGAAGATTGGCGAAGAGGTAGTGTTTAAAATTTTCTTATGATTGTTGACATACCAGTCACATCGCTGCATAATAGCAGTGATGTAACCAACACCAAATCAACGAAATGAGAACACTGGCCAAATTGAATGACCGATTGGTGGAAATCCACGCGGTGAAAGATCGCGTGGAGTTTTCTCAAGAGTCGGGGTGGATCCTAATCACCACCGAGGTTGGTCAGGACCCTTGCCGGCAGATGAACTTCCAGTGGATTCCTGCCAGTACTCGATTTGAGTGGGTACGAGAGTTTGCATTCTGAGCTTGACAACTCGACCAAAAGATGGCATATTGACAATACAGTAAACAAACAAGGAGCACAAGATGGATTATGTACTAGTGGTTTACAATGCCCAGAACCAAGAAGTGTTCCGCAAAGAGTATACTTCAGTGTCCGGAACTTTCATGCACGAGATTTATCAGGACTATGCACACCTGGGTGGCCCAGGAGGACGAGCTGACTTTTTTGCTGTCTAATTACTTGACAACCACTGCCTAAGATCGTATAATGGCGGTACAGTGAACGTAACGAGGAGCCCGCCGTGAACAACATTACTTTCTTTGTAGTCTGTGCTGTGGTTGGTTATACTCTGCACGATATGTACATTGTCCTGGGTAAGTTTTTTCACTAAGGAGTCGATTGTGGCCTACACTGTTTTCCAACACAATCCCAACTACGGCCCGCGACAGGGCCTAGAAGGTCCCTTCAATTACCCCAATGGTCGAGTTCTTTACTACGATGCTCAAGCTGGGGAATACTGGGACCCCCGCACTGACTTCTATGTGTCCCACGAAGAAGTCAGCTGGTTGAAACAAAGCATCTTTGATGTGGTTCGGGCTTGACAAATACTGTCTAAGATAGTACAATAGCAGCACAGTGAACAACAAGGAGCAGACGATGACTGAATGGGAAAAGAACTGTTACGGTATGTCCGAAGCAGATATCCGCGAAGAATACATGAACAGCATCACTGCCAAGTTCTCCGGACTTGAAATGGTTGCAATGGGTGTGCTGAGTGATGCACAAGAACTGCTGGAAATGGATAGCAAAGAAGCCGCCCGCAAGCAGATGAACATTGCCAAGTTCATCCTGAGCGAAATGATGGAAGCTCGTCAACCATCAGCAGCCTGATCGAGCATTGACAACTACCAGCACTTGCTGTATACTTGTATCTGTATTAGTTAATTACATCCAATTTGTGCAAGGAGCCACACCATGAGTCTTACTGAAACCCGTACCGTTACTAGTGAAGAAGCCCGCGAAAGCGTGATGCAGTGTTTTAAGCGTCAGCGTCCGGTGTTCCTGTGGGGCCCCCCAGGCATTGGCAAGAGCGAGCTGGTGGCTGGCATTGCCGAAGAGATGGGCGGCCTGATGATTGACCTGCGACTGGGTCAGATGGATCCCACTGACCTGCGCGGTATTCCTTTCTACAACAAGGACAAGGGCGTCATGGACTGGGCTCCGCCCATTGACCTGCCGGACGAAGAACTGGCCAGCCAGTATCCCATCGTGGTGCTGTTCCTGGACGAAATGAACTCGGCGCCGCCCAGCGTTCAGGCTGCTGCATACCAGTTGGTGCTGAACCGTCGCATTGGCCGCTATGTCATGCCCAAGAACGTGGTGATTGTGGCTGCCGGCAACCGTGAAGGCGACCGTGGGGTTACTTATCGCCAGCCGGCCCCCCTGGCCAATCGCTTTGTGCATCTGGAGATGCGTGTGGACTTCGATTCCTGGCAGCGTTGGGCAGTCCGGAACAACATTCACAAGGACGTGGTGGGCTATATCAGCTTCGCCAAGCAGGACCTGTTTGATCACGACCCCAAGAGTGCCAGCCGTAGTTTCGCTACTCCGCGCAGCTGGACCTTTGTCAGCGACCTGCTGGCAGACAACCTGCCCAGCAACATCGAGACCGACCTGGTGGCAGGCACTGTGGGCGATGGCCTGGCTGTGAAGTTCATGGCACACCGCAAGGTGTCGGCACAGATGCCCAACCCCACCGACATCCTGAATGGCAAGGTCAAAGAACTCAAGGTCAAGGAAGTTAGTGCCATGTACAGTCTGGTCACCAGCATGTGCTATGAGCTCAAGGACATCCATGCCAAGAACAAGGAAGTGGGCAAGACCGACGACTGGCACGCCAAGGTCGACAACTTCTTCCAGTTCATGATGGATAACTTCACCACTGAGCTGACGGTCATGGGCGCACGTACTGCGCTGACGGTGTACAACCTGCCGTTTGTTCCTGGCAAGCTCAAGACGTTTGATGAATTCCACAAGCGTTATGGCAAGTACATTGTGGCGGCTGTGAGCTAACTTGTTGTAATATCTGGTGGTTAAGACAGGCGGCCTAGCCGCCTGTCTTTGTCTGTGGGTAGTATCTAAATTTTGAAGACATAAGTAAAGATCAAATAAATACTATTAGAAATATTACGAGAAATCAATGAACTTTATCCGTCGAAACCCCTTTGTGTTGTTTATGGCCGCGCTCATAATCATAACTCTCTATGGCTTATATTTGGTGGTCGTTGGCGAAGTATCGGTATGGTGGATAGTTTTGGGCGTGGTCTGGGCCAAGATTTCTCAATTGTTCGGCCACAACATAGGAATACATAGGTTTTATACACATCGTAGTTTTAAAACAACCAAACCTTGGGAATATGTTATTGCATTTTTTAGTGTTTTCTGTGGAATCAGTCCCCCCATACATTATGTCTATCTGCACAGACTACACCACAAATACAGTGACACCGAACTGGACCCGCACAATCCCAGAGATGGCGCACTAAGAGCGATTCTAGGACTATGGATTATTCAATGGGAAGACAACCCTGGTCATAAGGTTCCCATCAAAGATTGCTTCCGTGATCCCATCTGCCACAATGCCACCAGATACTACTATCACCTTTGGGCAGCATTGTTGGCTGTTGCATTCTTAATAAACTGGAAAATAGCAGTATTTGTATTCTGCTTTGGCGCAGTGTTTAATTATTTTGATGTTAATTTATTCCTGGTTTATCTGGGCCACACTTGGAAAGATTGGGGATACCAAAACTTCGAAGAAACCAAAGACACATACAACAACCAATGGGCACAGATTTGGACCATGGGAGATGGCCTCCACAATAATCACCACAAACATCCTGGTAGATACAACAAAGCTATTAAGCCCAATGAGTTTGATTTTACTGCCTGGACCATTGAAAAATTCATCATGATCAAGGAGAAGTAACTCAATGACATGGAAGAAATGGGCATTCAGATTACTCTGGGCAATCATGTATGTTTCGGGCCCATTTGCATTGATATATGGAATCATGCATCAGGAGTGGTTTTGGTTAATGGGAACCTTATTAATGATTCCTATTGTTGGTGGCGGGTTTGGTGCTGATATTGCACTTCACCGGTATCTCACACATCGGAGTTTTCAGACTACTAAATTCAAACACATTTTAATGTCGCTGGCTGCATTTATGTCCGGGCAGGGCAGCGCCATACATTACGCCTGTGTGCACCGCCATCATCACAGACACTCTGACAAAGACAAAGATGTCCATTGCCCAAGGAATCAAGGAATTATTGATTCAGGATTTATGTGGATGACTCGAGATCTCATACCAATCATTGATCGAGATATCAAATTAAGTGTCAGAGACCTTTTAAGCGATCCATTAAACAAATTTTTAGACGTTTGGTATTATCATCTCTGGCTGATGATCATTGTAGTTGGTTCGATAATTTCCTGGAAAGCCTTGCTATTTTTAATTCTTGCTCCGGCAAGTAAAGGATATTTAGAAATTTTTCTAACCAATACTCTGATGCACACCAAAACCTCGGGAAGTTATAGAAATTTTGACACTGATGATTGCAGTCAGAATCGCAGGTGGTATTCCTGGTTCTGCCTAGGTCAAGGGATGCACAATAACCACCACGCCTGCCCTGGTGCCTATCATTTAAAATTGGCACCAAACGATGTTGATCCTGCCGGTGATTTTATAGAAAAGTTTTTGTTGGAAAAAAATCAGTCCAAAATTTACAACTTTTAAACATCACACATGAAACCCATAATTTTGATAGGAGTTAGGCAAGACAATCGAGCGTTTATTGCCGCAGCTGAATCGCAGGGCAGGACAGTGGCGGGGTTTTTAGACAAGTTTTATGTGGGGCAGACAATTGATCAATTGCCTGTGATTGCAAGTGAATTAGACTTGTTAGACCACAAGAGCAAAATTTACCAGGATAAAGACAACTACGATTGGTTTGTTTCAACGATTTTTACTGGAATCACAAATACCAGGGTAGAAAACGAAAATAATTGGTTGCTGAGGAACAGTAGAGCAGAAATCGCCACGCAGGCAAACTTAAATCTCATTAATATACAACATGCAAACTCTTTCGTGGATCCCTCCTGTACCTTGGGGAAAAATATATACATCGGGTGGGGAAGTTATTTTGGGGGCTATTGCACCATAGGCAATTTTAATTATTTTGGGTACAATTGCGGCCTCGGGCACCATGTCAACATTGGGGATTTTTGTACACTAATTAACACAGTGTCGGTGGGAAATGTTAACATCGGAAAAAATGTTTTTTTGGGTCCAGGAACAACTATCAGTCGAAGAGGAAAATCAAATACCACAATAGAAGACAATGTTATTGTTGCCCCAGGGGTTACAGTAGTAAAATCCATACCCAAGAACACTGTTCTGCTTTCGCAGGGAAAAACTTTAAAAAATCAACATTTTGTAAATTAATAGCTTGGGCAATTAGGTGGAACGTCGATATTGACTTTTGGTCAGTATTGTGGTATAATGTGAAGACTAACACCACGGAGTATCCAACGAATGTCTACAACAACTACCACCCAGAATAAAGAACACAAGAGTCTAGTGGGTATCGAGACCGACCCCAAAGTTGATGCACAGGCTCGAGAAAAACTGGTTGCTGCGCGGATTGCACTGTTGCTCAAGGCACCGTTTTTTGGTAATCTGGCCACTCGCCTAAAATTAATTAACGCTGACGAATGGTGCGGCACTGCTGCCACTGACGGGCGTAATTTCTACTACAACAGTGAATTTATCGGTGGCCTGCCGCAGCGGCAGATTGAATTCCTGTTTGGACACGAAGTTCTGCACGTGGTCTACGATCACATGGCACGTCGCGAAGATCGTGATCCCATGCTCAGCAACGTGGCTGCTGACTATTGTGTCAACGCCGACCTGCTGGAACAGAAGATTGGCGAAAAGATTCCCGTGGGCTTGTATAACACCAAGTATGTGGGATGGAGTTACGAACAGGTCTACGACGATCTCTACGAAAATGCCGAAAAGATTGATCTGGATGAACTGGGTAAAATGATCCTGGACATGCATCTAGACGGTGAAGATGGCGAGGGTGATGGCGACAGCCAGGGAGAAGGTCAGGGTTCTGGACGTCCCAGACTGTCTGACGAAGAACGCAAGCAGATCCGTGATGAAATCAAGGAAGCCGTGATCAGTGCTGCGCAGACCGCAGGCGCTGGTAATGTTCCTGCTGGTGTGCGCCGCATGATCAAGAATCTGACCAGTCCTCAACTCAGCTGGCGTGAGCTGCTGCCGCAGCAGGTTCAGAGTGTCATCAAGTATGACTACACCTGGAATCGTTCCAGCCGAAAAGGCTGGCACACTGAAGCAGTGATGCCTGGCAGCAACTACGATCAGGACATCGATATTTGTGTCAGTATCGATGCATCAGGCAGCATGACTGACGAAATGCTTAAAGACATTGTCAGCGAAATCAAGGGCATCATGGACAGTTTCCAGAACTTCCGGCTGCATCTCTGGAGCTTTGATACTCAGGTCTACAATGCTCAGGTGTTTACTCCAGACAATCTGGAAGACATTCTGGAATACGATCTGCAGGGTGGCGGTGGCACTGCATTTGAATGCAACTGGGAATACATGCTGGAGCATGACATTCAGCCCAAATTCTTTGTGATGTTCACTGACGGGTATCCCAATAGCAGCTGGGGTGATGAGAACTACTGCGACACCATGTTTGTGATTCATGGCAGCACCAGTATCCAATCACCGTTTGGTATCACCACTTATTACGAACTGGGCAATAAGCAGTAATTACACTGGCGAGGGACCTAGACAATGAACGAACGATTGGCTCAACTTAAAACCGCTGCCGAAAATGTCACTGTTCGTAGCCCCGAACAGTTTGCTGAAGTATTTGGCAGACTCATGCTGAATGATCTGGTTAAGACTCTGGAAGATATTGAGAACAACGAATTTGGTGAAATTAAGACCAACATGGACACTCATCTGGGCTGGCAAATAGCTCTGACAGAAGTCAAAACCAAATTGCAGAAATATTTCAAATAGACAAGCGAGGCACATGTCGTGAGTGAAAAAACTATTTTTTACCGAAAAGTAGGTCGTCAGTACAAGCCGGTGGCTGAATATGATCAGACACTCATGGATAGTTTTCCCAAAGGTGCTCATCTGGTGGTTTGTGTTCCGAGTGGGCGTAGCACACGGTTTAACATTGATCCCAACTATGCAGCCATGATTGCGGCCGGTGTTGTAGCAGAAGATGCAGTGAGAACAGCATTGGTCCGAGCTGGTGAGATCCGTATGCAGAGCAAGGATCGCTCAAGAGAACTTACGCCAGCACAAAAAGCCGCTTGGGAAAATCTAGTCAAAGAGTTTGGGGATAGTGCACGACAGCTGGAATGGCCCAGTACAGCAGAAGTTGCCGAAGAAGGAGTAAAGGCCATGCAGGAAGAAGCCATGAAATTAATGCAGCACACAGCAGTTCGTGAGGCCTACGAACATTTTATCACCGTGGCTAAACTTTGTTACAATGCCGGCTGATCAGACCAAATATCCCTATTCCGTACCCACTTCATATTCATTATCAGTAGACGCCTATGTGTGGCTCAAGAACAATGATATTGAACACCGGATTGAATATCAAATTGACCCCGCCACCGAAGTAGATGAAGTTCTGCATTCAGTTGTTCATTTTGCCAGACAGCAGGATGCCACCTGGTTTGCGTTGAAATGGTCATGAACACCGATATACTGGCTGATTGGAAAACCTCCAGATTTGTGTTGGCGAACCCTGCGTTGGGCGACGCTGAATTTACCATGGTTCTGACTGATCTGGAATTCTGGATTGGCAACTATGAAGATTTAACCAACTGGTGCCTAGAGCATGGCGGTGGCGTTCATGGCATGACTGTGGACTTTGCTGACGAAAAAACTTTGAGTTTGTTTGTATTGAGGTGGTCATGAATTTTTTTCACGAAGAACGACTGGGAAAATTGTTGATTGGTGCTGTGATTTTGCTACTATCTTGTAATGTGATCTGGTCTCTGATCAGATATCTGGTTGACTGTCAGTGCCAAGAGTAAATAACACACAAATGCTAAAAAACGGCCAACCCAATCCATTAAATATACACGGCCTGCGGCGTTTGGATTGGGCTCCGCCACATTTTACCCAAGTTATCATCGAAAGTGTTGGTCAAGAAAAAATCATCACTGATTGGCTTTACGAAAATTTAATCGGTAGGTTTTATGTGGGAGTTATTGATATCCCTAGCACAACATCAGGTGGGAAATTTTTCAAAGATCGACGTACTATGGTGGCGTTTGAAATTGCTAGCGAAGCCAGTTATTTTAGTATGTTCTTGCCCAACTTACTAAACGCACACAATGCCAACTAAAATTGAAGAATCATATCCCACTTGGAGAATGCACCAAGCAGTTGACAAATGGTCGTTGAATCAACTCAGACTGATCAATAACAACATATTGCTGCAAATCGTTGACGATGCAGAATTAGAACACCAATACAGTAGATATCTTTGTATGCAAGACATCGCCAATGAAATTATCAGACATGATTATCCCGGGGACATTGTTGAATTTGGCACGTTCAAAGGACTAGGGTTACTGATGTTGGCGCAGTGTTTTGAACATAGCAAACACAACAGATGCCTAATAGGCATTGATAGTTTTCAAGGTCTGCCTGAATCGTCAGGTCAATGGTCCCAAGGAATGTTTGACAATACTTCCTATGATGAATGCTGTAAAAATATGCAAAATTTCATGCCAGTAAATACTGCTCTGTCCTGGAAAATTATATCAGGCTGGTTCAATGATGCATCAGTTTCAGAAAATTTAAACAACAGCACCAATTCAATATCACTGGTGCATTTTGACGCAGATCTGGGATCCAGCACCACGCAGGCGTTGAATCTAGTCAAACCCCATCTACAGAATCGTTCAGATCCCATGTACTTTTTATTTGATGACTGGGGCATTGATGACAACGAAATACCCCTGGCCTGGCAGTCATGGGTTTCTGAAAATTCTCAGACATTAAATTTCAAATTTGAAAAAATCTCCCAGGGCACATTGTCTAAGAATTTTAAACTAACATTTAATTAAAAAATTTTTCAACCATTATAATAGTTGTTAAATAAATTTGTAAGTCAAAATTACCAAGGAGATCTAAAATGACTATCGAATCCAGTGAAGTTACCAACAGTCCAGAAGTTCAAACAACCGACAGCGCGCCACAAAATCTGAATCAAGCATTGACTCTGAATGATTTGATTCTGATGGGCAATATCATTCAAGTAACCACCCAACGTGGAGCATTCAAGGCCGAAGAAATGGCCACCATTGGTGAATTGTACAACAAGCTGGTCAAGTTCCTGGAAAGCGCAGGCGCTGTCACCAGAGCAGACGCCACACCAGAATCAACCAATGAAGAAGTTGCTACAGAGGAATCGGTGGCTGAATCAGCACCGACAGACACCGAGAACTAAAATGATCAAACATATTGGAAGGCACGGTGAAAGAAAGATCGTAGTGGTCTTCAACACAGTGCCAAGTGAAGACCACATGGCATTGGTTGCTTATAGCGACAGTCTACCATCCATGATGCACGACGAAGTCATGAAGGTTTTGGAAAGTCCTGCCGGGCAGACTGCCAAAGACCTAGCTGAAGCTCTGCACAGAAATATCATGCCAGACGGCACCAATACTTTGTCCGGCCTGCACACTGGTGGGTATCTCAAGAAGGTACAGACCAAGCAGATCATCCTGACTCCCAATGCCAAGACCACTGTGAGACTGGATGAGTTAAATAAGATTCTAGCCGAGATGGCACAGGGTCAAGAAGCGGTCAAACGCATGGCTGATATTGACGCTGGGCGAGGTTTCGCTGATCCCACCAAGAACTCTGCTAGCACCACCAGCAGAGATGTGGGTGACCCTGTCGTCGGTGAAAAACCTGCCGCTGCGGCAGATAAAGTATTGAGTGACGATGATTTGGCAAAAATCAATTTGGATCAAGCCAAACAACTGGAAGCACAAGCCAAATCATTGCGAGCCGAAGCCCTGAGACTCAGAGAAGAAGCCAAACAATTTATGCCAACCAAACCAGAATCCGCAGTTAAGAAAACTGTGACTAAGAAGGCACCAGCAGCAGCCACAAAGAAAGTGTCCAATGTCAGAGCAACCAAAAAAACCGCGGCGTAAAAGAGCAAAAAAACTTGTTTTAAACAAGAGAAAAAGTTGGCAAGAAATTGTTAATAACGTTGAGAAAAATGAGATTCCCGTCAGTATACTTCAACAAATAACAGTTGAATTGATTGACGGGACCATGGTAACCATTAACATCAAAGATCTTATGCAAGATGGGTACGATCCTGTAGAAGTACAAGATCTACTGAATGAAAAATTTCAGGAACTTGATCAATATATTCACAATGTTGATTTCTTTGTAGATATTGATGCTGTAGTAGAAACAGTTCAACCCGAAACCGATAAAGTTTTAAAGAATTTATGATTTCCGCAATTGTTGCAGCTACACCACAGGGGGGTATCGGGTTCAACGGTACCCTGCCCTGGCCAAAAAACTCCGAGGATCTGAAATGGTTCAGGCACCACACTGAAAATCAGATTGTCATCATGGGTCGCAACACATGGGAAGATCCCATCATGCCCAAACCCTTGCCCAACAGAATCAACTATTTGGTCAGTTCAACTCTGCCCGAGACTCGATATCGTGGGTTGATCAAATGGATTCCAGGAAATCCTGTGGAAAATATCCCCAAAATAGCACAAGAGTATCCTGATAAAACCGTTTTCATCATCGGCGGTCGACAATTGTTCGAGTCATGCGAGCCCGTCATTGAACGAGTCTATTTCACCAGATTTAAGGGCAATTATCGAACAGATGTGCGACTGCACTTGGATCAATGGCTATCCAATTTTCAATGTCGCTCAGTAAAACCCGGGCAGGACTGCACATACGAAGTTTGGGATTTAAAAAAAGATAATAAATCATGACAAAACGAATACTATTCGTGGGCAATGTCGACGAATCATTGTCTAATGCCGCCAAACACTACGACAGCAATGCCAAATTGATTACAAAAGAAAACTTAGGCAGTCTGCCTGAAGTTGGCTATATTAGCATCGGGGATCATGATTTTGACGATTTTATAAATGTACTGGAAACCTACAGCGAATTACATTATATTTCAAGTGATGCGTGGGAACACGAATCTACTAGAATTCAGACTGAAACTTATTTAAAGTATTATAGTCATAGAAAACCAGTATACAATACCAAAGAAAATCCATTTACAGATATTCTAAAACTAGAAGATTCAAGGAAAAACGAAAATCAACCACAGCTTTGGATTGTTGGGGGAGCTGAGGCACATGGTAGTGGTGTTTTAGACTCAGAAAAATTTGGCTGTGTATTATCCGAAAAACTCAGAGTTGATGTGTCGTATCTGACGCAAATTAATTCTTCCATTGGTTGGCAATCTGATCAACTCTTACGATCAGATATCAAAAAAAATGATTTTGTTGTCTGGTGCATAGACAGCATGGAAACTATTAGTTATTTTGATAATCAAATTAAACAATCAGTGACCTTGGGCTACAGAGACACGCATCGACTGGATGTGTTGAAAGTTGACGAAAACAGTATTGTTGATGAACATCTATTGCATCATTCGATAACCGCAATTTCTCGTGTCATATGTCATTCGCAAATATTAGGGTATAAGTTAGCGATTTCCTTGATGCCACACAACACCGCGGGAAACGAACAGGCGTTGTTGCTTTATTTGTCTCAATTTGAGAATTTTATTCACACCTATTTACATCAGAAAGACTGGATAGATTGTGGATACAGCGGAAGCGGGGACTGCCCGGGACCAGAGCACCATAAATATTTGGCCGATCTTTTTTACTGTCATTTGACAACCACCGTGGCCCAAGTGTAAAATAAATTTGTAAATTTACAAGCCCGTAGTTTCCCACTGATATAATTATTGAATGAAAACTTACCTTGACGCACTCAGCCATGTTATGACACATGGCGAATTACGAGACGACCGTACTGGCGTTGGTACCATTGGCCTATTCGGCTTACACATGCGTTATGACCTCAGACAGGGGTTTCCAGCAGTAACTACTAAAAAATTAGCTTTCCGAAGCTGTGCGGCTGAGTTGCTGTGGTTTCTTGAAGGCAGCAATGATGAGCGTCGACTGGCAGAGATCACACACGGCACCAGAGAAGGTGTTACCACCATCTGGACTCCAAACTCTTTGGCGCCTTACTGGCGACCCCAAGCCAAATTCACCGGAGATGTGGGTCGTATCTACGGTGTGCAGTGGAGAGATTTTGGTGGCATAGACCAAATTACAGAATTGATTCAGGGCATCAAACAAGCTCCCCTAAGCCGTCGTCACATATTAACGGCCTGGAACCCTCCCGAGATTGATGATATGGCTCTGCCACCTTGCCATGTCATGGCACAATTCTATGTCACCCGGGACTGGCGACTCAGTTGTCAATTATATCAGCGCAGTGCCGACATGTTCCTGGGCGTCCCATTCAATATCGCCAGCTATAGTTTATTAACTCATATGATTGCACAAGTGTGTGATCTGGGAGTGGGAGAATTCATACACTGCATAGGCGATGCGCACATTTACACCAACCACCGGGATCAGGTCCAGGAGCAACTGTCCAGATCTCCCCTACCGCTACCCAAATTGTATCTGAACCCTGGCGTCAATGACATATTCAAATTTACACTAGAAGACATCAGTCTGGAGAACTATGAACACCATGGACCAATTGTCGCAGCAATGGCAGTCTAACGAAGCTAATCACAGACGTCGTGTGATATTCTACACTGCCAAGCTGCATTTTGAAGAAACCCTGAAGATGAACACCAATCAATTATTCTGGGAAGCTGCTGGACATTTTAAAGACACCAGAGAATATGCCTGGGTGGAAGACAATGCTGTGGCCTTGCAGTGGGCTGAAGACAGCAATGTCTTGGCCTGGCACAAGCAGGTGGTTTTTTACGGTGATCTGACAGAAAGACAATACATTGACTATGCTCTGAGATTTCTGTAATATATACTATTATGAAAAAATATACTGTGGAACTCATTGAAGAAGGCGATGATCTGGTGTTGCCATTGCCAGAAGAAATCATGACTGAATTGGGATGGAACATGGATGACATTCTAATCTGGACTGACAATAAAAATGGCACCTGGTCGCTGACTAAAAAGGCAGAAAAATGAAAGTTTACTTGAGCAAATATCGCAATCACTGGATTAGCCCCTACACCATCTGTGAACGTGTTTGCTGGTGGCGTGAAATCGATTATGACGAACCCTGGGTAAAAACTGCGAACCGTATTCTGGAGCCTGCGTGTGAAGTTCTAAAAAAGATTCTGGACTGGGTGCACCCTGAGATTCGCTATGTAAAGATTGATCGCTGGGACACCTGGAACATGGACAGTGCACTGACTCCCATTATTCTGCCCATGCTCCGACAACTGCAATCAACCAAGCACGGAAGCCCACATGTGGCAGATGAAGACGTGCCAGAGCATCTGCGTTCGACCGCAGCGCCTCCCAAAGCCGACGAATGGGACACTGACGAACTGTGGCATGATCGATGGACTTGGGTCCTGGATCAGATGATCTGGAGTTTTGAACAACTCAACTCAGATTGGGAAGCACAGTTTCATTCTGGTGAGCACGACTTCTATTGGGAAAAGACTGGAGAAACTTCATTTAATCCCATTACCAATAAAATGGAAGGACTCAGCGAGATGAAACATGGCCCCAACCACACTGCCCGATTTGATGCAGAAGGTTATCGGACCCATAGTGATCGAATCGATCTGGGACTACGTTTGTTTGGTAAATATTTTCGAGCATTGTGGGATTGAACTATGAAAACAGATTTTCTAAAAGCAGCATTAGCCAAAAAGAATTCACAAAATCAGTCTGGCAGCAAACAAAGCAAATCTGATGCCAAGGAATCGGGCGTCAAGAGTCAGGTCAGCATCAACAAACCAGCAAAGAAATCTGCAGGTCGAGGTCGATGAAGTTTCTGGTGACCGGTGGAGCCGGTTTCATTGGTCACAATGTTGTCCGGATACTGGAATCGCAACAGCACCAATGTCTGATCGTTGATAATCTGACTGACTATGGCATCTTGAATGCTCAGGAACTAGCATACCTGTCCAAACATCGACTGAGCCAGGTCGCCGCCAGACACTATAATGTAGACATTCGAGACTGTGTGGCCATTCAGCAGCTGATGGCGGATTTTAAACCAGACGTTGTCATACACCTGGCCAGTTTTCCCAGACAGAAAGCTGCAGAAAAGAATCCCCAAACAGCCAGTGAGGTCATGATTGCTGGGCTGACTAATCTGTTGGAAAGTGCCCGACACCACAACGTAAAAAAGTTTGTGTATATCAGTAGTTCCATGGTCTACGGTGACTTCGTTTCAGGAACTGCTGAACTGGCGCCTTGTCAGCCACAGGGCAGTTACGGCATATTAAAACTTGCAGGCGAGTGGCTGGTGCAGGATTACCATCGTCTGGGTTTTTTCGACTCCACCATTGTCAGACCCAGTGCAGTTTATGGAGAATGGGACGTGGAAGATCGAGTCATAAGTAAGTTTATAACTCGTGCGCTGCGTGGTGAACCCATCACCGTTCACGGAGCCAGTGAGGTCCTGGATTTCACTCATGTATCGGATACTGCACAGGGCATAGCACTAGCAGCCACCAGTGATCGGAGTAGTGGTAAAATCTATAACATCACCAGATCGGCTGATCAGGAATCCACATTGCTTGATGCAGCAAAGTTGATTGTAAAGATTGCGGGACAGGGCGAAATTGTGGTGGCAGATCGTGATGCCAGGTTCCCCCGCAGAGGACATCTGGATATCACTCAGGCTCAAATTGATCTGAGCTATGATCCCAAAATTAATATTGAAGAAGGATTTGCCAGATATTATGAATGGTACAAAACACATCCCCTTCTTCGGCCTTGACCGCCAATATGATCTGATCAGAGAAGAAATTCTAGACATTACTGATCAGGTTTATCGAACCGGTCAGGTTTTGGACGGAGCACACACCCACAAATTTGAACAAGCCATGGCGTTGAGAACTCAGCGAAAGTATGCTGTAGCCGTCAATAGTGGTACCCAGGCTTTGGTATTTGCACTTAGAGCAGTGGATGGGCTTACTCTGACACCGCCGGTGTCAGATCGTGTGTTGATTCCCGCACAGAGTTTCATAGCCACATTAAATTCAGTGTTGGAAGCTGGTTTGGAACCAGTATTCTGTGATGTAGATATTGATAGTGGATTGATAGATCTCGATCGCATAATGGTCAATCACAATGAAATCAATGCCATCATGTATGTGAATCTTTTTGGCAACATCATCGATTATGATCGGCTAACCACTTATCGGCAAATATTTTCCGACAACGGTGTGTATATTATCGAAGACGCTGCCCAGAGTCTGGGTGCTTATTATAACGATTTGCCCAGCGGTAAACTGGGAGATGTTAGTTGTTTGAGCTTTGATCCCACTAAAAATTTGCCGGCGTATGGCAGCGGTGGCATGGTACTGACCGACAACATCGACATATTTGAACACTGTCTAAGTCTCAGAGACAATGGCAAATACCACGATCATACCATAACTGGGACCAATAGCAAGATCAGTGAAGCTGATTCTGCACAACTTTTGGTCAAATTGCAATACTTTGATGAGTGGCAGATTCGTCGTAAAGAAATTGCCGAATACTACAGCGACCAACTTGAGGGATATGTAAAAATTCCTTGGGTGGATTATCGAGTCGAGCACGCCTGGCACAAGTATGTAATACACACTGAGCACAGATCGGCGTTGAGAAGATATCTAGAAGCCCACGGAGTGGAAACTCGAGTACACTATAGCAAGCCTCTAAATCTCAACCCCATTGCCTTTGCTTACGATCGGGGTGTATTAGAAACACACGGTGCTGAAGAGTTTGGCAGGACCTGTCTGAGCTTACCCATCTATCCCGAACTTTCTGATGCTGAAGTAGAAACTGTGGTGGATCTGATTAGGCAGGGTATCGACTCTGCCAGAGATCGTTAAGCCAGGCCCACTCAAAACTCTTGAGTAGCTGCTGATAATCGCCCGACACCCGTTGATAAAACTCCACCGCATCCTGCGCGCCGCGCAAACTCCACTCTGCATGATCACCCAAGGCCTGGTTTAACCAGATGCCGAGTCTGTAGCGGCTCTCGATGCTGTTGGTTTTAACTACGTCATCCTGCAGTTTAATCGCCTCTCTGAAGGCAGTGCGCCAAGTTAGTTCAGGGGTAGTGTTATAGTGCGCCGTAGCGCTCAATACAGGCACCACAGCGTGTGGCTTGCTCAGTGTAAAGTCCAAACCATGCTCTATGGTCTCCAACACCAGTTGTCGATTGTAGGCAATGATACCCATGTGACCGTATTCTAGACCATTGACTGGGTTCTGACTGTGGAAGATATAGTGCTTGGCTTCCTGTAACCGATCGGGTTGCCAACTCCAGTCAAAGTCATCAACAACTTCTAATTTGGCAAACACTGTGAAGAACCAGGCAGTGTCACTGAGTTCAGCTGCGGCTCGATAGGCTGCAGCACGGCCATCGATGTTCTGAACACGTTTGATGGGTCTGCCTGCAATGTTACACAAATGCTCATACCAGCGTTCTGCGTCGGGTTCACCATTGCTGATGTAGATGATATCCAGATCGGGTTCTTTTATGGTTCGTTGCTTGTCGATATAGGGATAATCATAGGCTTGTGTATTAATGTGAATTTTCACGTCTCTGGGAGCCAAAATCACGCTATTTCCACGCGAAAAAGTGTGAATTTTCTTGTCTTTGGCATACCAAATTGCAGGTTCGTATACTAGTGCATGATCTTGAACGAACTCATGATCGGGCACGAACCAGGTGTAGGGATTTTCAAAATTATGATTTTTAAGCACATCAACTGCCGAGTCAGCCGTATAGCGAACCACCGGTATGGGTAATCTGGGAACTGTCTGTTCTGAACAGTAGTTCACCGTGTCAAACCAGTCCAGCAACTCCAGTTGTTGCATTTGTTTCTGAAAACTCGGCACGTGTATGTAAAACGTATCCCCACGAGTCTGCTGACCACTGGGGAATACGTGCATCATTTCACGTTGCCAGGGTTCAGGTTGCCAACTGAAATCAAATCTGGTATAGTCGCACAGGCTGCTGACAACCCACACATACTCAGTGGTCACAGTGGCCATGATGCGGCGTAGAGTTTCCAGATAACTGTCAACGAATCTGGTGCTACGGATATCAGGGTATTTCTGACTGAGTCGCTGATACTGATCAGTGGCGTTGCCATGACTGACCCAATAGATGTCATGCAGATCATCGGGTATCATGACTGGCTGATCTTTAACAAAATTCAGATTGGGGAATTGTTCAATACTTTGAGCCCACTGAGTATGTCGTTCGAATTCGTAGCGATTGATTAAGAAAGTATCTGACCACTTCTGCCACTGTGACCCAAACACATGAGTCATATAACTTTGCCAGGGCTGGGCATGCCAGGTGAAATCGAAATCGTCGTAGACGTTTTCGCTACTGATAACCCAGAATTTACCAGTCTTAGACCTTGCTAGACATCGCGCAATGGTGTCCATGATGCTGTTGGCATATCTAACCTTGTGTATACCCGGATAACGCTGTTGCAGGCGCTCATAACGTGTCTTGGCACTGGCATTGTTTTTGTCAATGAAGAAGATGTCCAGTACCTGGAGAGACTTTTTCTGATCCTGCGCCACTGATTTAATCAGTGGAATTTCTCCCTGAAATTTTAAATCGGTGGCACCAGGCACTGTATAAGTCAGACCCACACTGTGCTGAAACTCTGTGCCAAAATGATAGACGTAGGGCAAATCCTTGGGGTGTGGAACCCAAGTAAAGTCGATCTGTGTGTGATCTACTTCTTCAGGCACGTGCCATCGATCCATCACAGGCAACATACGAGCCTGAGGATGATCCAGAAATTTACGTTCCTGTGCACCAGGCACCTGATACTCTATGGTGGGCATTTCTGTGGCAGGATACCATTGATTGCCAAAAACATAAATGTAGGGAGGATCACCGGGATCCGGACACCAGCTACGATCAAACTCGAATGGCAGATCAGTCTGTGCCTGCCAGTGCGCGTCGGTGGCCAGCAGTTTTGCCTGTGGCATTTCCATGTATTTGGTGTCAGTGGCACCAGTCATGGGATATTCCACGGTAGGCATGATTTCTGCAGGCCAGTGCTGATTACCAAACACATAGTTATAGGGCGGACTACCAGGATCGGGTTCCCAGCTATAATCAAAGTCACAGGCATAATGTGTGATAAATTTTTCAGGTTCACCAACCCGTCGAGCTCTGGGCTCTGACATGTATTTTATTTCAGTGGCGCCTGGTACCTGGTATTGCAGGGCTGGTCTGAGTTCAGGCGTTAGCCATTGGTTACCAAACACATAGATGTAGGCTGGGTCCTTGGGATTGGGTCTCCAGCTGTAGTCAAAGTCTAGAATATTGTCCAATATTAAAAATCTTGCGGCATCTGGTGACACCGTGGCCACGACGTCTGCCACATATTTGACTTCAGTTGCTCCAGGCACAGTGTAAACAACTGTGGGTTCCAATACACCAGGATTCCACTGATTACCAAATACATATGTGTATGGGGGATCAAATGGATTGGGCTCCCAGCTGAAGTCAAAATCACTCACAGGAATGTTGATGGTAAATTCATTGGGATTTGGCAATTTACGTGCCCTGATATCAGTCATATACTTTGTTTCTGTGGCTCCTGGGACCACATATTCCAGACTGGACTTGTATTCAGGTGGATTCCACTGATTACCAAATCGGTATGTATAAGGTGGATCCAGGGGATTGGGGTGCCAGGAGAAATCAAAAGAATCGACATCTATACTATCAAATATGTACCAGTGTTCTGTTCTGGGCAATGATTTAGTTATAAACGCATCTGTCAGCTTTATCTCAGTGGCACCAGGTACGGTATAGGTAACACCACTGCTGCTCTGGTGTTGGCTAGGGAAGTGGTATATGTAAGGTGGATCCAGGGGATTGGGGTGCCAGGTGTAATCTAAAGTATTAGAATTGATATACTCAGGTATGTACCAGTGTTCTTTTCTGGGCAATGATTTGGTTATAAACGCATCTGATAATTTGATTTCAGTGGCACCAGGTACAGTATAGGTAACACCACTGCTGCTCTGATGCTGATCAGGGAAGTGGTATATGTAAGGTGGATCCAGTGGATTGGGATGCCAGGTGTAGTCCACTGAGTTGCTGTTGATGTGGTCAGGTATGTACCAGTGTTCTGTTCTGGGCAATGATTTGGTTATAAATGCATCTGTCAGCTTTATCTCAGTGGCACCAGGTACAGTATAGGTAACACCACTGCTGCTCTGGTGTTGATCAGGGAAGTGGTATATGTAAGGTGGATCCAGTGGATTGGGATGCCAGGTAAAATCAAAAGACTTTGCGTCTATGGATTCAGGAACATACCAGTTTTCTAATGATGCCCGTTTTGACACAATTGCATTGTCTCTGAAATGCCAATTGCGATTTTTTACAGTGTGTTTATTGGCAAGATAGGTACCACCACAAGTCTGCCACTGACTGGGCCAGACATGAACAAATTCGCTTTGCCAGGGCACCGGGCGTTGATCAAAATCGAAATCGCTGTAATCATCATTGCCGTCAATAAACCAAAAGAATTTGGTCCGACTTTGTTGGGCAGCGTGATCTAAATCTCGAGCTGGCAGCTCAAATGGAAAAAGGCCGGGCTTGGGTCCCTGATAAAATACATCAAACATCGAGTCTCTCTACTTTAATCCCGCAGCGTTTTAGAAATTCAATACCAGACGAGCATCGATAATCCACTGTATAGT
>Ga0214921_10002935_pt1 | contig 26928 bp, 21 predicted proteins | sample LL1505_MetaG_FD_177992 | JGI IMG/M metagenome (GOLD analysis project Ga0214921, IMG submission 177992) | Freshwater microbial communities from Lake Lanier, Atlanta, Georgia, United States - LL-1505 | ecosystem: Environmental > Aquatic > Freshwater > Lake | place: USA: Georgia | collected... | reverse complement strand
ACTCCTAAATTTCTGAGAACGGTGCTATCGCTTAAATCCCGCTGCAGGCGGGATACGGGTAATTTGTCAGCGAGATGGGCGAGTATAGAATTGGCCATTCCTACGTTGCCTTCCGCATTTTCGAAATCAATGGGGTTTACTTTGTGGGGCATGGCGGAACTGCCAACTTGGCCCGCAAGAATTTGCTGCTTGAAATACCCCATAGAGATATATTGCCACAGATCTCTGCACGCGTCCAACAGAATGGTGTTCATTCTCATCAAATTGTGGCAGAGGGCAGCCAAATAATCGTAATGTTCAATTTGGGTGGTGTAGCGATAACGGGTTAGCCCCAAGGTCTTTTCCACGAAATGGTTTGCGAATTGATGCCAATCGACTTGGGGCCAAACCAGATGATGTGCATTGAAGTTGCCGGTGGCTCCTCCAAATTTTGCCCCAATGGGGCATTGTTCCAACATGGAGTATTGCCTTTGAAGGCGCTCCACCCAAACCATGATTTCTTTTCCGAGCCGGGTGGGGGATGCGGCTTGTCCATGGGTACGGGCAAGCATGGGAATTTCTATCCAGGAATGGGCCAATTGTTCCAATTCTTGGATGCAGGTCTTCCAGTTTGGAAGGATTACATCTTGGAGCGCCTCATGAAGGGATAGGGGAATGGCCGTGTGGTTGATGTCCTGGGAGGTGAGGGCAAAGTGTATCCATTCTTTGAGATGACCCGCACCTTCTTGGTCCATGATGCTTTTCATCCAATACTCCATGGCCTTGATATCGTGGAGCGTCGTGGCCTCCAAGGTTTTGATGGCCTGTACATCCTGAGGTTCCACTTGGAGAAAGCGGTGACGGAGTTTCTGAAGAATTGCGTGATCCAAACGAGGCCCGCCGGGCAATTGGGCATCGCACAGGGCCTCGAAATAAAGCCATTCTACCCGCACCCTGTACCGAAACAACCCCCATTCAGAAAAATAGGGACCCAGGATTTGACCCGTGGTTTGGTACCTGCCGTCCAACGGGGACAGGGCTAGCAAGGATGGATGGTCTGAATACGTCAATGCGAACGAAAAAGGCTTTTGGCTGGAATTCAAGAATAACTTTGCAAAAATAGCGTTCAAAGGGCAATGTCAGGGAATTTGAGTGATACGTTCAGGCGCTACCACATGCTCAATGCCTTTTGGTTGCCCTCGTCTTGGGGTGTTTGTGTCGGGGCTTTTGTGGTTTTATGGATGGGATTGGCAGACAGGGCTCAAGCCCAAAGTCCCGGAACGCCCGTTCCCATGGAATTGCCTGCCTATATTGATGAGCACGGTGATACGATCCCCATCGCCTTTCTGCCCCATGTGGAAGTTAGGGATAGGCGTATTTTTCGCTCTGCCGCTGATCGCAAACGATTTGACCGCCTGTACTGGAATGTGGTGAAGGTCTATCCCTTGGCCAAGGCTGCAGGTCGCCAATTGAACGAGTTGGAAGAAGAGCTCAAAACCATGCCAGAATCCAAGCACCGCGCTCATTGCCGCAAATTGGAAGCCTCCCTCAAAAAGCAATACAAAAAGCAGTTAACGGAACTCACGGTGACCCAGGGGCGGATTTTGATTAAGTTGGTGGATCGCGAAACCGCTCGAACCTCGTATTCCATAGTTCGGGAATTTCGAGGATCTTTTCAGGCCTTTATGTGGCAAGGTTTGGCCCTCATGTTCGGGAGCAACCTGAAATCCACCTATGAATTGCAGGAGGACAGGGATATTGAGTTGATATTGATGATGGTGGAGGGGAATCAGTACAAGATACCCTTCAAGTACAGAAATTAGTGTTATGAACGATTCCTTAGAACCATTAGTAAACGATGCAGGTTGCGACTGGTTGGTGATGGCTGCCCATCCAGATGATGCTGAATTGGGTATGGGTGGGTCCATGCTCAAAGCGGCTGCCCAGGGGTTGCGTGTTGTGGTAGTGGATTGGACTCGAGGGGAATTGGGAACCCGTGGGTCTGCGGAACTTAGAATGCGGGAAGCAGCGATGGCTGCCAAGAAAATAGGCTTGTTCGATAGGGCTCAATTGGACCTTGGGGACGGGTATTTTGAAGAAAATCGGGAGCTGCTTCATCGATTGATTGAAATTATTCGACGATACCGACCCAAGGTGATTTGGGGGAATGCCGTTTCGGACCGGCATCCGGATCATGGCCGAGCCTCGGGCATTCTACGCAGAGCCGTTTTCATGAGTGCCCTGCCCAAGGTTAAGACCGAATGGAAGGGTAAGGGTCAGGATCCTTGGAGGACGCCCCTTTTGGGATTCTATATCCAAGATCATTACCATAAACCTGATATCGTGGTGGATATTACCCCCTTTGCCCAAGACAAAGAAGAACTTCTCCGATGTTTTGGTTCACAGTTTTACAAGGAAGGAAGTTTGGAGGAGATGACCCCCATTGCGAGACCCGACTTTCTCCCTTTCGTAGAGGCAAGGTCCAGGGAAATGGGTCGTTGGATAGGGGTGGAATTTGGGGAAGGATTCCTTTTGGATCGACCCCTTTCGATCAAAGATTTGGACCTATTGGTGTAGGCCTTTGTCGTAGCGCGGCTCTAGAAGGGTCGAAAGAACGATGGCCCGCCTCCATTCGTTGCGATCAGGCCTTGGAAAAGTGTTGGTTTCAGGCTGGGTATTGGGTTCAGAACTGAGCTCGGATTCCGTTAGGATAGAAGGTTGAGCATGGCTCATGCTGATGGAGGTGGTCTTTGAACGAGGAGTAAGCTTTGGGCTGGCCAACGGTGGAGCAGGCAAGGGTACAGAGGGCAAGGGTAAAGAGGGCAAGGGTACAGAGGGCAAGGGTGGCTTGGAAGGCTGAAAAACCACAGGGCCGCGGCTCGGCCTGGGAACTGGTTTGGGTTTGGCCAGCTGTTTTAACAGCGCATAAGCCAATGCTCCAACGATATACACAATGGTGGATAAGTCCATAAGAATTTCGGATAAATGTAAGGAAGGTCTGGTTAAGTTTGTGAATGCGCCCTAGGGCCCTTCAAATTAATATATTTTACTGATTATATGCGACTTACGGAAATTGAGGTTAAGGGGTTTAAAAGCTTTGGGGACCGAGTTTTGATACGGTTCAAGGAGGGGGTTACCGGGATTGTTGGGCCCAATGGCAGCGGAAAATCCAACGTGGTCGATGCCATGCGCTGGGTTTTGGGGGAGCAGAAGTCCAGAATGCTTCGATCCGACAAAATGGACGGGGTAATCTTCAACGGTACCAAGCAGCGTAAACAAGCCGCTTTGGCCGAGGTTCGCTTGACTTTCGAAAACCACAAGGGCATACTACCCTCGGAGTACAGCGAGGTCACCATAGGACGAAGGCTATACCGCTCCGGAGAAAGCGAGTATTTGCTCAATGGCGTGACTTGCCGACTCAAAGACATCACCAATTTGTTCCTTGATACGGGGATAGGATCCGATTCATACGCCATCATCGAGCTCAAAATGATCGACGAAATCCTGAACGATAAGGATCATTCGCGTCGAGATCTGTTCGAAGAAGCCACGGGCGTTTCGAAATACAAAATCCGCAAAAAGGAGACCATGGCTAGGCTAGAAAGTGCGGAAGCGGATTTGGCCAGGGTAGAAGATATCCTTTACGAAATCGATCGGTCCATGAGGCAATTGCAGAACCAAGCCCGAAAGGCCGAGCAGGTTCAGCAACTCAAAGAAGATTATCGCGTAGCGGCCCAAGAATTGGCCTGGCATCAATTGCGGGGTTGGACGAATCAACTCTCCGAAGGCAATGTTCAGGAGGGTGACCTCAGCGCCGAAAAGTCCAGGTTGGATCAGGCCTTGCAAGATGCAGAGGCAACCTTGCATAGCGGCAAAAGCAAAGTCCTTGAGGCTGAACAAGCCTTGATTCAATCCCGATCCAAGGTACAGGATTTATCCAACCGCCTTAGGGAATTGGAAGCCAATCAACAATTGCAAGAAGAACGGATACGGAATTTGAACAGCCGTATTCAAGGTCTCGAGGATCAGAAATTGGCTGACCTGAATCAAATCTCGGAACAAGAGGAGAGAATTGAAGCGATATCCAATGAATTGGCCATGATGAGCCAGCATTTGGATGAGGCCTCGGCGTTGGTTGCCGAGGTTTCCCATCGACTGAATGAAGATGATCAGGCCATGCAGGAGCAAGAGCAACGCTTCGCAGAACAACGATTGACCTTGGATCAACATCAAGCCGTTCGATATGCCTTGGAGAGCAATGTGAACGTCTTGGAGGCTCAAATACACGCGCTGGATGCTGAACGTACTCGATTGGAGGACGAGAAGGAAAGCCGCCTCCAAGAGTCTTCTCAACTAAGCGGTTTGTTGCAACAACTTTCGGAAGAGAAAGAGAACCTCCAAAAAAAGGTTCAAGAGCTGGAGGCTTACCAACAGGATTATCATGCAAAACTGAGCCAATGCCGTCAAGACCTTCAGGCACTAAGGCCTCAAGTTGCTGAAATTTCTCGCAAGTTGGATCGCAAAACCAACGAAGCCCAGCTGCTGGGGGATCTTATCCAAAACATGGAGGGTTATCCCGATTCCCTCAGGTACTTAAGGGATCATCAGGATTGGGCCCAGACGGCTCCTTTGTTGGGGGATATTTTCAACGGCGCAGTGGAATACAAGCCGTTGATTGAGAGGGTTCTGGAATCCTATTTAAGTTACTATGTGGTTAATACCTATCAACAAGCTCGTTCAGGTATTCAGCTTTTGGCCGATGCCGGCAAAGGCAAGGCTTCCTTCTTTGTGTTGGAAGCCTACCAAGAAGCAGATGCATCCATCAATAGCAAGATCCCTACTCCAGAAGGAACCGTGGCCGCGGTGGATTTGGTGGATTGTGCTCCGGAGTATGAAGTACTCAAACACGCTTTGCTAGGAAATGTATTTTTGTTCCTTAATCCCGAAAAGGAAGAGGAAATTTCCACTTGGCAATCGAAATACCCCGACGCCTTGTTTGTGACGTTGGGGGGTCATTGTTATGGAAATGGTCGTTGGTTGAGCGGCGGTTCTATTGGCTTGTTCGAAGGCAAGAAATTAGGTCGTCAACGGAATTTGGAGTCTCTGCTGGCTCAGATTGAAGAAGAACAGGCTGATTTTGGTCAATTGCAGCATCGCTTAAAAGAACTTGAATCCCAAGAATCAGAACTTCAAGGCCAAAACCGGGAAAGTGAATTGTCTGCTGCACGAAATCTACTGCTAAACAAATCGTCTGAATGGGCCCAAGTGAATGCTCGTCATGAGCAATTGATGGAGGCCACGACAAGATCAGGAAATCGCAACGAGGTCATTGCCACGCAAAAAACGGGAATTCAAAATGAATTGTTGGAACTAAAGCCCAGGCTGACAGACGCAGTTGCCGAAATTGAACTAGGAAATGCAACGCTGGTGGGCATGCAAGAGGAACTTGCTGCGCGTAAGGCCAAATACCACAAAACCAGGGAAGAGCACAGCGAATCTACGCGACAGGAACTTCATTGGGCTAATTTGAAATTAGGCGCGGTAAGTCAAATTGAGTTTCGAAGAAATCAAGTCGATTTATTGCAACACCGTTTGACCCAAGCAGACAAGTCCATCGTGGATTTGCAAGGGGAGTTAACTCAATTGCAAAATATCCTAGGTGAAACCGGGCAGAATAGGCCAGCGCTCATGGAGGAGGAAGGAAGGGCAAAGGCTGAAATGGCCCAGTTTGAAGAAGCTTATTATGCGGTTCGTGGGGATCAAGATGCCTTGGATGAACAAATTCGCCAGCTACACCGCCAACGGGAGATCAATGACCATTTGCTCAACCAAAGGCAGCAAAATGTCCTTATGCTTCAAATGGAAATCAAGGCATTGAGGGAACGCTGGGCCATGGAATTTGATAGTGATCCGGACTTGTTGGATCAGGCAGAACCTCCGCAACGAGGCGAGCAAGAACTGGCCGGCTTGGTTCAAGCCATGAAGAAGAAAATCGAAAATTTTGGGCCGGTTAATCCTATGGCCTTGGAGGCTTATGCGGAAGTTGAACAAAGGCATGTTTTTATCTCAGGCCAAAAAGCAGATTTAGCGCAGGCCAGAGAGGATTTGTTGAGGACCATTGAAGAAATTGACCTGAAAGCCACCGAGCGCTTCATGGAAGGCTTTGCGACCATTCGAGAACATTTTGTGGAGGTTTTCCGCTCTTTGTTTACCGCAGAGGATGATTGTGATCTCCTTTTGAGTCATCCCGAAATGCCTTTGGATTCGCCCATCCAAATTTTGGCTAAGCCCAAGGGCAAGAAACCCCAGTCTGTTAATCAGTTATCCGGTGGAGAGAAAACCTTGACGGTAACGGCATTGCTCTTTGCCATTTACCTGTACAAGCCGGCTCCTTTCTGTATTTTTGACGAGGTGGATGCCCCACTTGATGACGCCAACATTGATAAGTTCAACAAGATGATTCGCAGATTCTCCAAGGAATCTCAGTTCATTATTGTGACCCACAACAAAAGAACTATGGAGACCACCGATATCATGTACGGGGTGACGATGGTGGAGCAAGGGATAAGTCGCGTGGTCCCGGTTGACTTTTCGAACTTGAACGAGTACATTCCCTACCAAGAGGAGCAGGTACCCGCCTTGAACGAGTAGGTTCTTGAGGTTATAAATCTCAGGAGAACTTTAGGTTTTGATCGGCGTACCTGCGCAGGAGCAGAACCGCGGATAGGCACAAGATGATGAAAGCAATTAGAATGGCCCCAAGGTTAGTGATCAGGTAGGTCTGCCAATCCAACTTCAAAGGAACATAATCCAGATAATAGGATTCGGGATCCAGTCGTATGAATTTCCATTGGTTTTGCACAAAATATACCACGGCCGTGATGAGGTTACCTATTATGAGGCCTCTGAAGACCAGCCGCAACCCTATCCATACGGTGGTTTGGGCCAAGTGCATGGGACGCAAACCCATAATTTGTAAAATACCCAAACTTCGTTGCCTTTCCAGGATCATGATCAGAAGGGCAGAAATTAGATTCACTGCGCCAACGATGACAAGCAAGATCATGAGGACCACCCGGTTGGTATCAAAAAAGCGCAACCATTCGAACAAGGCGGGCATTTGTTCTTCCAATGTAACACACTCCTCCTGCAGGGTCAATACTCGATCAATTCGAAGTCGAGTTTCGGTCATTTGACGATGATCCATCAATTCCATTTCCAGGTGTCCCCCTGCGTTTTCTGGCCATCCCAACAACTTTCGCAAAATGGATTGATGGACAATGGCCACTGGTCGACCCAGTTCATTTTGCATGGGCATTTGAAAAATGCCAGAAACTTTGAATTTGCGCATCCTGACGGGTTGCTGCATAAAGTAGAAGGACAAGGCATCGCCGCATTGGACTCGCAAGGCGGTGGCCAAAGATTTGGGAATCAAGATTTCTTGGGTGGATTGATTTTCGTTCCATACGGGGATTTGGCCTTCGACCAAATGGGAACGAAAAAAATCCAAGGCGGAATCGTCTTGAACACCTTTAAGCAAAACCCCTTCCATGCCTTCGGAAGACCGGCCTAATCCTGGCAACAGGATTACGGTGCTCAATCTGCGAACCCCCGAGATTTGCTGAAGGGTATGAAGACGTTGCTGACGGATGGAGAGGTGTGGTCTTAGGGCGTCCTCTTCCGATCGTAGGCTGCGTACCTGCAAATGCCCCCAAAACTGCCCCATTCTCTGGGGAATTTCCCATTGGAAACCATCCACAATCGATGATCCCAACAAGATCAAGGCCAATCCAGCGGCAGTTCCCATGATCGCAAGGCCTTGGACCGTGCGAGTCAGTCTGGTGGCGGAGGACGCCTTGAAAGCTCGGTAGAGAAGCTTTCTTAATTGCGTTGGTTGGGGCATAGATTTGTCACGTGATGCGTTCAATCTTCAAAATAAAGGTACTCATGCTTTGCATGGGCATGTTCTTCATGCTTGATGAGGTGCAGGGTAAACCCTATCCCTCTGCGGCCAACGCATGGCCTGCTTGGAAAGGGGTTTTGGAGGGAAAGCGGGTTGGCTTGGTGATCCACCGAAGTTCGACCATTGGCGGCCGTCTGATGCCGGAGGTGTTGTTGGAAGAAGGGGTGGATGTTCGGATGATCTTTGTGCCGGAACATGGATTAAGGGTGGATTTCGAGGCCGGTGCAACGGTAGGAGATCATGTGGATGCCGTCACGGGTTTGCCTGTGGTTTCCTTGTACGGGAAACGCAAAGGCCCAGAACCGACTCACACCGATAGCTTGGATATCATCGTATTTGATTTGCAGGATGTTGGGGTTCGCTTTTATACATACCTATCAACTTTGCATTATGTTATGGAGGCCTGCTCTCGTGCCTCCATTACGTTGCTGGTCCTGGATAGACCCAATGTCAATGATTATACAGTGGATGGCCCGGTTTTGGATCCATCTTACAAGTCTTTTGTGGGAATGCATCCCATACCGGTGATGCATGGGATGACGATGGGCGAATTAGCCCTTATGATAAAGGGGGAAGGCTGGTCCAAAAGCGCATCGAGCTTGAACCTTCAGGTTTGGAAAATGCAAGACTATCAACGCGGTCTTCGTCTTCAACCTCCGATCCCTCCATCGCCCAATTTGAGGGATTCTATGGCTTTGGAATGGTATCCAACCCTTTGTTTTTTGGAGGGTTGTCCTGTTTCAATTGGGCGAGGTACGGTGTCCCCGTTTACGGTCATGGGCAGTCCATGGTTCAGCAGAACCGATACCTGCTTTGTGCCGATATCCATACCGGGACGTTCAGTCAAACCTTTGTATATGAATCAAATATGTTGTGGTATTTCAATGCACACGTTGATGAATGATCAAAAAAGGCTAACCGTTAACTTGCAATCCGGTTTGCGAATCGAGCTCCTACAATGGGCCTACAGGGATTATACTCGAAAGCGTCGTTCGAATTCTAGGTTTTTGGCAAGCGCCTTACGAAATTGGTCAAAGGCAATTCCACAGGAAGCAAACTCCTCAGCAGCCTTGCCCAAGGAATTTTTCGATCCCTTTTTTGATTTGTTAGCAGGTGGGCCTTCACTTCGTGTGGCTATGACCAAAGGTCATAGCGCAGCAAAAATTCGTGGTTCATGGAAGCCGGAATTGATGAAATTTCGAAAGCTTCGCTCAACCTATTTGTTATACCCTGATTTGGATTGAAAAGCCTGCTTTAATTTTTGTTTTGACCTCTATGGCAACATCCATGCGATATATTTTCTGGGGGACACCGGATTTTGCGGCAACAGCCTTGGCAGGACTCATAGATGCAGGATATCTGCCGCTTGCTGTGGTCACGGCCACGGACAAGGTAGCAGGAAGGGGGCGTAAGCTCACAGGATCACCGGTCAAGGAACTTGCCTTGTCCCATAAAATACCGGTTTGGCAACCCGTATCGCTCAAAGACCCTGAATTTGTGAAGCGAGTCATTGAGGCAAGACCTGACTTTATGCTGGTGGTCGCATTTCGCATGCTGCCACAATCCCTTATCGAGATTCCCCACGGTGGAACTTGGAATCTACACGGTTCATTGCTGCCAGATCTTAGGGGGGCCGCTCCTATTCATTGGGCTATTCGATTGGGGTACCGGCGGACAGGTTTAACGGTTTTCAGAATTCAATACCAAATCGATACCGGTGATATTTTGGAATCGTTGCCTTTGGAAATCCCCAGCGAATGGAATGCGGGAATGCTGCATGACGCTATGGCGAAGGAAGGTGCGAGGCTGTTGGCCAAGGTGTTGCCTCAAATTGCCAAGGGCACTTATCAGCTCAAGGCACAGAACTTATTTTCGAATGTTCCCAACCAATCTTGGAATATAGCGCCCAAAATTCAGCGAACGGATGCTTGCATGGATTGGAACAGGGACGCATCAACGCTGGTCGATTTTGTTCGAGCTTTTGCACCCACACCGGGTGCCTATACATTTCTTGACCGTGCGAGAATTACAATATTAGAAGCCATCGCGGAGGAACCTTCTGGGATTATCGGCGACCTTGCTCAAGATTTTCCCATCGGTTATTGCTTGGTCCATGGAAATAACTGGTGGGTACGTGCCCATCATTCGTGGTTACGGCTTCTTCAGATTAAGCCTGAAAATTCAAAAGCGATGGAGGTGAAGGCTTATTTGCGTGGGCATGCGGACGTGAACCGCAAAATTTGCTCAAGTGAGCTCTGACCCTCCCAATATTCCGGCATTGGCAGCTGTCAGCAAGGTTGCCTGAGGGTCCACAGGCATCTTTTGATGATCCCATTGATGGACCCCAATAATGCCGCGCAGGGAATTGGTAAGCCATATTCCCGTCGCATTGCGAAGGATCTCATCCGTTGCCGAGGCGAATTGCACGGTATGGCCCATGGAGGCGAGAAATTGAATTAAATATTGAGCGGCTATTCCCGGAAGGCAACCACTATTGATCGAAGGGGTATAACAACAACCATTCACCCAATAGAACAGATTGGAGCGGCTGCTCTCGATGAATTTTCCATGGGAATCCATCAACAAGGCATCATCCCATCCCCGGTCCCTTGCATATTTGGCTGCCAAAATATAGGGCATTGCCGAGAGGCTTTTGAACCATGGGGTCATGGGGGGGCATTGCACGATCTTCGAAGGACCCAAGGAAAATTCCTTGTTCGCATGGGGTTCGAAAGGATCCACATGGACTAAGGATCCGCATTCGGAGGTCGTCGGAAAATAATCCCCGTCCCCTAATCTCCAAACCACCGTTCGGGCCCTGGCAACGGTTGGTCGCCCTGCCTTGTCCCATTTTTCTTGGATCTCCTGCAACCAAATTGCGTAAGGATCGCCGTTAGACGATATGGAGTCGAGATTAGGCCAAGAGACATCGATTTTTTTCGCTGAGTTCACCATTCGCTCCCAATGAGCCTGGGACCATACGGGGTTCCCATTCAGCATTAACATGGTATCGAAGAAACCATCTCCGTAACGCAGGCCTCGGTCAAGCATGTTCACTCGATAAAGGTATTATCTTGGCTTGCACAATTAACATTAAATAGCCTATGAATATCCAGCGCATAACCACCTTGGGGCAGTTCATCATCGAGCGTCAATCGGAGTTTCCTTACTCCAAAGGGCAATTATCCCGCTTGCTTCGCGACATCGGAATCGCCTCCAAAATCGTCAACAGGGAGGTCAACAAGGCTGGTTTGGTGAATATTCTGGGAGATACTGGGGAAACCAACGTTCAAGGAGAGAAGGTCAAGAAACTGGACATCTTCGCCAACGAGCAGTTCAAAGCTGCATTAACCGCGGGTGGGGAATGTTGTGTATTCGCATCCGAAGAGGATGACGATATTTTGCCTATTGACGGGCCTGTTTCGGCAGATGCCAAATACGTCGTTTTGATCGATCCCCTGGATGGTTCCTCCAATATTGATGTCAACGTATCGGTGGGGACTATTTTTTCGATTTACCGCCGGGTTTCTGAAAGCGGCCCTGGTTTATTGTCGGATTGCCTTCAAAGGGGCATGCATCAGGTCGCTGCTGGTTACGTCGTTTACGGTTCATCCACCATGTTGGTCTATACCACAGGGCATGGGGTGAACGGTTTTACCCTCGACCCATCCATAGGGGAATTCTGCTTGTCGCATCCCAATATGCGGATTCCGGATAACGGCAAAATTTATTCGGTGAACGAGGGTAATTACATTCATTTCCCTCAGGGAATTAAACAGTATATCAAATATTGCCAAGCCTACGATGAGCCTAGTTCTAGGCCGTACAATTCCAGGTATATTGGGTCGATGGTGGCTGATTTTCACCGAAATCTCCTCAAAGGAGGGGTTTTCATATACCCGGCCACGGGGAAAGCGCCCAAGGGCAAGTTACGTTTAGGCTATGAATGCAATCCTATGGCCTTCGTGGTCGAACAGGCCGGCGGGAAAGCGAGTGATGGCAAAAATCGAATTTTGGAAATTGAACCATCGGATTTGCACCAAAGGACACCCGTTGTGCTGGGATCCAAAAAAATGGTCGAAAAGGTGGAATGGTTTCTCAAGGAGTTTCCTGATCCAGGGTCTTTTTGAGGTCGAGTAAACCCTCCTTAATTTGCATTAATCGTTCTTTCAGGCTTATGGTGGTGGGTATTTGGGAACCGTTCGCGGTTAAATGAGCCAAGGCGCCTTTGATGGTGAATTTGCGCTCCTTGAGAAGGTATTTGATTTGAGCCAACAGATCCAGGTCTTTGCGGGTGTACATGCGGTTTCCCTTGCGATTCTTTCGGGGTTGGAGCATGGGGAATTCTCCTTCCCAGTAACGCAGCAGCGAAGGGCTAAGCTCTAGCTGGGAGGATACCTCTTGAATGGAAAAATATTGCTTTAAATTGATAGAATCAACGTCTTCAATATCATTGCTTTGCACGTTTTCTTTCATTTAGTCAAGGGATTGGTTGGCCAAGGAGGCCTTGGCGATGAGTTCTTGATGTTGAGCAGGTGATAAGTCGTTAAATATAAAGTAAACCGGATTCATTTTGCGTCCGTTTTTGATGACTTCGTAATGCAAGTGTGGACCGGTGCTTTTGCCGGTATTTCCCAAGCGTCCAATGATCTGACCACGTTTAACTTTCTGACCTTGTTTGACTTCGAATCGCGCCAAGTGAGCGTACAGGGTTTGATACCCGAATCCGTGTTGAATAAGAATGTAGTTGCCGTAGCCTCGGTCCATGCGCACCAATTCAGCAACTTTCCCGGTCCCTGTGGCGTACACGGGTGTTTGTATGGGGGCTGTAAAGTCCAAACCCTCGTGAAATTTAACGGTTTTGTAGATAGGGTCCATTCGATAACCGAAACCTGAAACCAATTCGCCTCGTCTTCGACCGCTTAAAGCCATGGGCTGAATGGCAGGCATTGCTTCGAGCAAGGCGTTTTTGTTCTTTATGTGACGACTTAATTCGTCATAAGATTTGGATTGTGCGACCATTTCGCGGCTGAGGGCGTCTATTTTGAGCGAGGTAGTCGCCATCAAGGGGCCATATTCGTATCGGGCCAGGTACTTGTAGGCGTTGATTTGCTCTTGGGCCTTGATGGATTCGCTGGGAATGGGATCTGCTTCGAAAATAACCCGGTAAATATTGAGGTCTCTTTGTTCCAAATCTTTCAAGGCTGCGCGCATGAGCCGTGTTCGTTCGTCCAGTGCCTCATACCGTAGTTCCATTTCGGCCAGTTCTTCTTTGAGTTTTTTTTCTTTGGGCGAATCCAAAAAGGTATAAGCTAGGGAGATGACCACAACCGAAGAGACAACGGCCACCGAGAAGAAACCCAAGAGCGAGAGTAATTGGCGTTGCCAGGGCATTTTGACCTGCTCAAAGACCAATTTGACCGGATTGAATTCGTAACGTGGACGAGCCATTTGCTCAAAATTAAGTAATTTCGGCCTTTCATCTCCAAGATCGCACCATGATGACGTCAGCGGACATACGCCAAACCTTTTTGAACTTCTTTGCATCCAAAGGGCACCATGTGGCAACGCCTGCCTCCTTGTTGATCCAAGGTGATCCAACCCTGCTCTTCACCAATGCAGGGATGAATCAATTCAAGGATCTCTTTTTGGGTAATAGTCCTGTTCAATATGCTCGGATAGCCGATAGCCAGCCATGTTTGAGGGTTTCGGGTAAACACAACGATTTGGAAGATGTGGGTAAAGACACGTACCATCATACCCTGTTTGAAATGTTGGGGAATTGGTCCTTTGGAGATTATTTCAAAGAGGAGGCGATCGCCTGGGCTTGGGAGTTGATGACCGGTCCTTATGGCCTGGATCCGGAGCGTTTGTATGTGACCTATTTTGGGGGGGACGAGGGCGATGGTTTGGGTGCAGATGCCGACGCTCGTCGATATTGGACCAAGTGGATTGATGAGAGGAGGATACTCCCCGGTTCCAAGAAGGATAATTTCTGGGAAATGGGTGAAACCGGACCCTGCGGGCCCTGTTCCGAGATGCATATCGATCTAAGAAGCGATGAAGAGCGCCAAAAGATAGATGGAGCCTCCTTGGTGAACCAAGACCATCCTCAGGTCATCGAGTTATGGAACTTGGTATTTATGGAATTTCAGCGCATGGCTGACGGCAAACTGCAGGCTTTGCCGGCCAAGCATGTCGATACCGGCATGGGCTTTGAAAGAATTTGCCGAGCTGTCGCCATGGCCTCCAGCAATTACGATACGGATGTCTTCCGCCCGCTGATTAAGGCTATTGAACAACGTTGTGGTAAGGCCTACAATGCCGGGGATGAACAGGTGGATGTGGCCATGAGGGTTATGGCGGATCATCTTAGGGCGGTGGCCTTGATTATAGCGGATGGGCAATTGCCCTCCAATGCCAAGGCCGGCTACGTTTGCCGACGCATCCTGAGGAGAGCAATTCGATACGGTTACACCTATTTGGGTTTGGGTGAACCGACCATGCACACCTTGATTCCGGTACTGGTGGACCAATTGGGGGAGGTATTGCCCCAACTCAAGCGGGAGCAAACCCTCATCGAACAGACCTTGTTGGCCGAAGAAAGCAATTTCTTGAGAACATTGGCCAAAGGATTGTTGCGTATTGATGGGTGGATCTCGGAAAGTGGCCCGTCCTCTGGAGGGGTCATGGACGGTGATACCGCCTTTGAATTGCTGGACACCTACGGTTTTCCTGCGGATTTGACCGCCTTGGTACTTTCCGAAAAAGGGTACAGCATGGACCAGCCTGGTTTCGAGAAAGCCATGACCGTGCAACGGGAACGATCTCGTGTTGCCACCAAATCCAGTGCAGGGGATTGGGTATGGGCGGATTGGGCTGCAGGGGATCTCTCCTTGAACGGTAGGTTCGTGGGCTATGACCAAAGCAGCTGTTCAACACGAATCGTCCGTTGGCGAACCGTGCAAGGTCCGGAAGGCGAACAAAGCCAACTTGTATTGGAAACCACTCCATTCTATGCGGAATCCGGGGGTCAGGTGGGAGATCGGGGAGAATTGGTAGGAGAGGACGGTGTTAAGGTCCAAGTTTTGGACGTTGTTAAAGAAAATAATTTGTGGATTCACCGGGTGGAACATGTGCCCCAAGATCCCGAACAGAATTTTCTCGCAACGGTCCACCCTTCATGGCGTCAAGGAGTCTCCTCGCATCACAGCGCCACGCATTTGCTGCATAGCGCCCTTCGGATGAGGTTGGGAGACCACGTGCAACAGAAGGGGAGTTTGGTCGCTAACGATCAGTTGCGTTTCGACTTTGCTCAACCATCCAAAATCAGCCAAGATGATTTAAAGGCCATCGAATTGGAGGTGAACCGTGCGGTGTCCATGGCTTGGCCTTTGGTCGAAGAAAGGGAACTTCCAATGACGGAAGCGGTGAACAGGGGAGCGACCGCTTTGTTCGGGGAGAAATACGGGGACAAGGTCAGGGTTATCTCATTCGGTGGTAACTATTCTATGGAACTTTGTGGAGGGACGCATGTTCGAAATTCCGCAGAAATTGGCTGGTTCAAGATCATCACCGAAACAGCAGTGGCATCGGGAATACGACGAATCGAAGCGGTGTGCGGTACAGCGGCCATGCAGTGGGTGGATGCGCAATTGCATTCCTTGCATGAAGCGCATGAAATCCTCAAGCACCCGGCTGACCTACCCGCTCAGTTGCGCAAAACCGTTCATGAGCTGTCCCAAATGCGCAAGAAATTGGAGCAGTGGAACCAACAACAGATGGATCAATGGATCGAACAATGGGGCAAGGCCTGGGAGTATCCAAACAATGGCCTTCAATTGCTGGTCCAAACCTGTGAGCCAACCCAAGCGGAGGCCCTCAAGGTGATGGCCAATCGTCTTAGAACGGCATCGCCCAAGGCATGCGTTGTCTTGGGAGCGGTTGTGGAAGACAAAACCTACATGGCCTGTGCCTTGGGGGATGAATTAGCCCAAAAATGGAATGCCGGCAAATTGGTGCGTGAACTCATTGAGCCCCTAGGGGGTCAAGGTGGGGGACAGGCCCATTTGGCCATGGCAGGTGCACCAACTACGAACCTTCCACCCCAAGAAGCCACGCGGCGCCTTCAAGAGGCCATGCGTCAAGCCCATCAACACCTAGCCCACGTAATTTAAACTCATGAGCAGCGATACATTAGTCGATTATGAATTGGTCGTGGGCTTGGAGGTTCACGTGCAATTGAATACCCAATCCAAGGCTTTCTGTTCGGATAGCACGGAATTTGGCGCTTTGCCCAATACCTTGTTGTCTCCTATTTCCCTAGGCCATCCAGGTACTTTGCCACGCTTCAACCAGCAAGTCCTGGAATATGGAATCTTGTTGGGATTGGCGATGAATTGTCAAATCCGAGCGTACAATGAGTTCGCTCGCAAAAACTATTTTTACGCAGACCTTCCCAAGGGGTATCAAATCACACAACACCTTACCCCCCTGGCTTACAACGGGTATATTCATCTCAATTTGGAGGACGGCACTCGAAGAAGGGTAGGGATTACGAGAATCCACATGGAAGAAGATGCCGGGAAGAGCATACACGATCAAGATCCTTACGATACCCTGATTGATTTGAATCGTTGCGGGGTACCCCTCTTGGAAGTTGTTACAGAGCCTGATCTTCGATCGGCGAGAGAGGCCTACCAATACCTTTCGGAAGTTCGGCGTTTGGTACGTTATCTGGAGATTTGTGACGGGAATATGGAGGAAGGATCGTTGCGCTGTGATGCCAATATTTCAGTAAGGCAACGCGGAACTGAGGCCTTTGGGCAAAAGGTCGAAGTCAAGAACATGAACTCCATGCGCCATGTGCAACGCGCGATTGAATTCGAATATCAACGACAAGTGGAACTTCTCCAAAGGGGGGAAACCATTGTTTCAGAGACCCGCTCCTTTGATGCGCAGGCTAACAATACTTTTTCGCTTCGCTCCAAGGAAGCCGCGAACGATTATCGGTATTTTCCGGAACCGGATTTGCCGCCCATTTGGGTCCGTGAGGAACAAATTGCCAAGGTCCAATCCAGCATGCCCCCCTTGCCGGAGGTCTTGCTCCAGCGATTTACTTCCGTGTATGGGCTAAGTGCTTACGATGCCTCGGTGCTCTGTGACCAAAAACATCTGGCCTTGTGGTTTGAGCATTTGGTTAGCTTGACCCCGCATTACAAACAGGCAGCCAATTGGACCATGGGACCGGTCAAAACTTGGTTGAATACCCACGCCATGGAAATTCAACAATTCCCTTTGACGGCCAAGGCCTTGGCCTCCTTAATCGATGCCGTGCAAGAGGGTGCCTTGACGCACCATCAGGCTGTTCAAAGTTTATGGCCTGCTTGGTTGGAGGCTCCCACGAAATCGCTTCACGACCTTATCACGGAATTGGATCTGGGACAAAGTTCCGATGGGCCGCCTTTGGAAATCTTGGTGGAAGAGGTCTTGTCATCCATGCCGGCCAAGGTCGAGGAATACCGTTCCGGTAAAAAGGGTCTTCTTGGATTGTTTATGGGGGAGTTAATGAAAAAAACAGGGGGCAAGGTCCAACCGGCACAGGCTTCCGAAATGTTACGGGCCAAGTTGGAGGGTTAATCTTTTCTTAACAACCTTGCGAAGCGAAACATCCTTACTTCGTAGCATCTAATCCAAATCCTATGTCCGCCTATCAGGGAGCCCCCAAAGTCGCCAAAATCCTGGTTGTTGACGATGAACCGGATATTTTGGAAATAATTTCTTACAATCTTCGCAAAGAGGGCTACGAGGTCAAAACGGCAGAAAACGGTTTGGAAGCGGTTGCTGCTGCCAAGGAATTCCTACCGGACATGATCCTGCTCGATGTGATGATGCCCAAAATGGATGGCATGGAGGCCTGCAAACAAATTAGGGCCGTTCCATCCCTGAAGCATTGTTTCATCCTGTTCCTGACAGCCCGCGAAGAAGAGTTTGTCGAAGTGCTCAGTTTTCAGGCGGGTGCCGACGATTTCTTAACCAAACCCATCAAGCCCCGTGCCCTGATCAGCCGTATCGAAGCGGTTTTCAGAAGGTCCAAAGAAGATGCCAAGCTTGAACAAACCAAGCAAATCAAGTTGGGCAATTTGGTGATTGATCGGGAATCGTATCAGGTAACCCAGGACGGTACGGTGGTGGTCTTGGCTCGCAAAGAATTTGAATTGCTTTTTCTTTTGGCTTCAAGGCCTGGCAAGGTATTCACCCGTGATCAAATTCTGGAAACCATATGGGGAACCGATGTGGTGGTCATTAACCGTACCATCGATGTCCATATTCGAAAACTGCGTGAAAAGCTCGGAGATGCCTACATTACCACCATCAAGGGGGTAGGCTATAAATTCGAGCTTAATTGAAGAACATCACCCCTCTACAGGTGGCCATTTTGGTGGCCCTGGCAACGGCTATGTTGGTAGCCGGTTCGGCTCATGCCTTGGCACTTGCCCAGTCAAGAGTGATCATGTTGAGCCTCATCACCGGGATCTCTGTCCTTGCGATGGTTTATTATGCCATCAATTATTTCATTTACCGTAAAATCAAATTGATTTACAAGACCATCCGATCAACCAAAACCCTTGGGGGCGGCGAAGAAGTGTATTCGATGAACGAGGATCCCATAGGACAGGTTTATGACGAAGTGCAGCAGTGGAGCAAGGAGCAGACCAGCAAAAAAGAAGAGGCCGATCAATTGGAGAAATACCGCAAGGAATTCCTAGGGAATGTTTCCCATGAACTCAAGACGCCGATTTTCAATATACAGGGTTATATCCACACGCTGTTGGACGGGGCTATGGAAGATCCCGAAACCAACTTGAATTTTCTCAAAAAGGCTGCACGATCCGCCGATCGTATGGAGGCTTTGGTCAAGGATTTGTTAACCATCAGCGAATTGGAATCCGGATCGGTCAAAATGGATTGGGAAAACTTTGACCTTCAGGAATTGCTTCAGGATGTATTTGATTCTGTTGATCATAAGGCTCGTCAACGCGGCATCCAAATTCAAGTGAAAGCGGGTTGCCGAGCTCCTTTTATGGTCAGAGCCGACCGCAAAAAAATAAGGCAAGTCCTGGTTAACCTTCTTTCCAATTCCATCCACTACGGCAATGACCATGGATTAACTCAAGTAGGGGTTTACGATATGGATCGGCATTTTTTGATCGAAATTTCCGACAACGGATTGGGGATCGAGGCGGAACATTTACCAAGGTTGTTCGAGCGCTTTTATCGGGTGGACAAAGGCCGTTCTCGTTCCGAAGGCGGCACAGGCTTGGGCTTGGCCATCGTCAAGCATATGCTGGAAGTCCATGGTCATACCATCCATGTGCGTTCATCTGCAGGGGTTGGGTCCACTTTTGGGTTTACGCTGGACAAGGCCAACGGATAAGCGCCGTACCTTAGCGCAGAGTGAAGCGCGAACCTTTCGAAAATTATCTCTTGTGGGAGTCCGGTGATTGGCTGGCTTTGAACAAACCCCCGCTGCTTGCCACCTTGGACGAGCGTCAAGGCAATGCCCCCAGTATGATCCGTTGGGCCAAAGCCTTTGACCCCCGTTTGAGTCCTTGCCATCGTTTGGACAAGGAAACTTCGGGCATTATGCTATGGGCAAGGAGCGAGGCCTCCTACAAAGCTGCTGCTTACGCCTTCGAACAAAGGCTGGTATCCAAGGTTTACCATACCGTTGTTTGGGGCATCCACCGTTTTGATGATCATCCTATCGATTTACCCATTGGCCAAGGTGGCGACGGTCTAATGCGAGTGGATTTCAAAACGGGCAAAGAAGCGTTAACCTATGTACGCAGTTTGGAGTATTTCAGGCATTTTACTCTGGTGGAATGCAGGCCGGTCACCGGTCGAACCCACCAGATCCGGGTACATTTGGCCTCTCAAAATTGCCGAATTGTAGCTGACAAGGCCTATGGTGGGGAAATGCCATTTCTTTCTCTGCTCAAAGGTCGCAAGTACCGTATTTCCAAGGATACGGAAGAAGAAGCTCCCATGATCCATCGATTGGCATTGCATGCACGCTCCTTGGAAATTGCTCATCCCGAATCCCCAATGCCTTTGGTGGAAGCCCCGTATCCCCGAGATATGGAGGTATTGTTGCGTTTGTTACGCAAATACGATACCTAATCCTGATTTTACGATCCCTTGACCTTGAGCGCTTTGGGGTCCTGAGCCTTGTCTTTTTCGCTTTGGCGAGACTGACGAACCAAACGCAACTTGGCCTCCAACTGGATGACTTGCGATTTGATGACCTCGATCTTTTTTTCAACTTCTTGGCGCATGAGGTCTGCGTTTTTGGAACGCGAGAAAAATCCTAGGTTGTTCTCCAGAAGATCCATCTCCTTACGCAAGTCGTTGATTTTGTACTGAAGCTGGGTCTGCTCTTTGGATAATTCCCAGTCACCGGCAGGGTGGCTGCTCATCTGCTGGAGTCGGGTTTGATACTGGGCTTCGCGATGCGATTCCCGATCAATTTTAAGTTGATCAAACCATTTGTTGGTAAGCTCGCGGAATTGTCTCTGCAAGGTTTCTTTGTGCGCCATGGGCACGAAGCCGATTTCGTTCCATGAACGCTGAATTTCCATCAAGACCGACATGTCCTGGGATGTATCCCCGGAGCTGGTGTAGGTATTCAATCTTTCGACCAAGGCTTTTTTGAGTTCGAGGTTCTCGGCTTGTTTGCTTTTTTCGTCGGAGAAGAAGGAGTTCTTGGCTTGGAAAAAAGTATCGCAGGCTTTGCGAAAACGATTCCAATATTTGTCCGAAAACTTACGGGGCAACGCCGGGGCTTCTTTCCAGCTCTTTTGCAAGGCGGTTAATGCCTGGGTTCCTGCTTTCCAATCCGTGGACTGGCTCCAGGATTCGGCTTCTTTGCACCATAATTCGCGTTGTTGCACCAATTCTTGGATGGCGGCTTTGGCGGCTTTGTAATGCTGGAGGCGTGCGCCATAGAATTGATCCAGAGCGCCTTTGAAGCGTTTCCACAAGGGCTCTTGTTGCTCTTTGGGTACCGGGCCTGTTTGACGCCAATCTTGTTGAAGCAGCTCGACCGTTTGGGTTAATTGACTCCAATTCGGCTTTTCTTCGGGCAAGGCTCTTACCAAAATTTCCAAGTTTTCGCAGAGTTGTGTTTTGAGGCGCAAATTTTCAGCGCGAATGGATTCAAGTTCTTCAAACTTGCCCCTTCGGTTTTGGAAGATACGATCCGAGGCATTTTTGAAACGTTCCCATACGCTTTCCGATTGTGGGCGGGGTACAGGACCGGTTGCTTTCCATTGCTCATGGAGAAGGGTTAGCCTAGAACCTGCCTTCAGGACATCATTTTCTAAAAGCAATTGTTCGGCCTGCTCGCAGAGCTGGATTTTGGTTTCCAAATTTCTGGCTAAGTCCAGTTCTTTGAGTTCACGATTAATTCGCAAATTGTTATAGAACTTATCATGCAGAAGATGGTAGCGATTCCACAAACCTTGACGTTGTTCAGGGGGAACAGGACCGCAATCTTTCCAACGTTGCTGTATGCTTTTGAGTTGTTCGTTGACTCCGGTTTTGCCTTGTTCTTCTTCGTCAACCACCTGATGCAACTCCTCGAGCAAAGCCTCTTTGAGGGCCAAATTGGCTTGCAGTTTGGCTTCTTTCTCTTGTTTCTCTTGTTGCCTTTTGGCTTGGTACCGTTGCCACAGGTCTTGGTAAAGCAGAAAGAGAGGGCTTTGAGAAACCGGTACAAGGTCTTGGTTGGATTCGCCTTCCAAAAGTTCAAGTTCCTGTTGGGCCTTTAGTTTCTGAAACCAATGGTCCACCTGGGATTTGATCGCCTGAATTTTGCGATGCTCTTCCGATAAATCCGATTTCTTGACCGAATCACCCAAATGGGTAAGCAAAGCCTCCAAGTCCATTGCGCTGTAATCGGGAAGGATGGCCTCCTCAGCCTCCGCCATCAAAGCCTCCACCAATTCGGTGGGCTCTTCTACGCTAAGCTCCGACGTTGCTTGCGGGATGATCTCGGGAATTTCCGTCAAAGGTTCGATTTCCAGGTCCGAAGCCTCCACAATGGACTCATTGTCCATAGAGGGTGCGTCTGTAGGTTCGGAGGCCAGGCTAACTGGTACTTGAACGTTGGACTCTTCCGAGGCCAATGGGCCTTCCATGGGTTCGTTTTCCGAATGGTTCATCTCTGCGGTGCTAAGGTGTACTTTAGGGCCTGCAAATTAAAGGTCTAAGCAGGACAATTCCCATAGCAAGGCCCTCCAAAACAAAGGAATGACGCAAAAGCAATACCGATTGGTGGAATGCCCCCGCGATGCGATGCAGGGTTTGCGGCATTGGGTTCCTACCGAGGAGAAAACAGCGTATTTGCAGGCTTTGCTGGAGGTGGGATTCGATGTTTTGGACGCCGGTTCCTTTGTATCCCCCAAGGCTATTCCCCAAATGAAAGACAGTTCCGAGGTGCTCAACGCCTTGGATTATTCCAAGACAGCGACCCGCATTTCGGTCGTGGTGGCCAACGATCAAGGATACGCAGATGCCTTGCTTCATTCGGCAGTGCATCGGATTGGTTTCCCTCTGTCGGTCAGCGAAACTTTTCAGCAACGCAACACCCACAGGTCAATTCAGGAAGCCTTGGTTATGATAAGGCCCTGGACCGCCATGGCTGAAGGTGCCGGAAAAGACTTTATGGTGTACTTGTCCATGGGATTTGGGAATCCTTATGGTGATCCCTATTCCATAGAGAATGTCCTGGGTTTGGTCCAAAATCTGGTGGAATTGGGGGTTGAGGATATTGCCCTCAGTGATACCGTTGGTTTGGCCTTGCCCCACGAAATTGAGACGGTTTACCAAACTGTTCGGAAGCAGTATCCCGGTTTGAACCTCGGATTGCATTTGCATGCTCATCCTTCCCGAGCAGAAGGTAAAATGCTCGCAGCCTTGGACAGTGGATGCGAATGGGTCGAAGGGGCCTTGTTGGGATACGGCGGTTGCCCGATGGCCAATGACGAAATGGTGGGCAATATTCCTTCGGAATTATGGATTCAATTGTTGCAATCCAAGGGAATTAAGCTAAAAATTAACCAGGAGGCCCTGCACCGAGCTCAATGGATCGCCACCGGACTTTTCTCCAAATACCAGTAAGGGCCAAGGAGGTAGCTCGACTCATCATCGCGCTCAAGCCACAAGGGGCGTTTAAGCCATGAGGGCCAGGATACGGCGATGATCGGGTTCTTGAATATCGAAATAATTACCGGTTGCTTTGTGCTTGACCAAGGCTTCCAAAATGCCTGAATGCGTCTCGGGGCCAAGATTCAATTGGCTTAAACGAGTGGGTGTACCAATCGCTTCAAAAAAGGCCTCCAGTAGATTCACAAAGGGTATGGTCGAGCCCTCATGAGCAGCATTTTGAAGCAAAGAGGCGAGTTCCGGAATTTCGAACATGGAGGGCATACAAGCCTGCTCCAAGGCCTCCAATTTGGGAAGGAAAGCGGGTCCAAAATGACGAATCCATGCCGGATAAACCACAGATAGCCCGGCACCGTGCGCGATATCGAAGAGGGCCGACAACACGTGTTCCACAGAATGCACCCCAAAGTCACCCCTTCTTTTGCCCGCTATTAGCGTGCCGTTGAGCGCCACGGTGGAGAGCCAAAGGACTTGCTGCCTGGCTTCGGCATCGTTCCCGTTTCGTACCGCCTTGTAGCCCCAATGCATGGCCTCTCGAATCACCTGAACCGCAAAGGCGTCGGATAAAGGGGAGAAATCCGGCGAAAAGTATTGCTCAAGGGTATGGGCCATCAAATCGGCCACCCCGTAGGCCGTGTAATGGGCCGGAACGGTATGGGTCAAGAGGGGATCCAAATACGAGATTTTGGGAAAAAGATGCTCGTTCCCCCAACCACGCTTCTGCCCGGTCGCATTGTTCTGCAACACCGTAGCTCGGTTCATCTCAGTACCCGTCGCCGCCAGCGTCAATACAACGAACAGGGGCAAGGCCTTGGAGGGTTTGACCGCTCCCCCCGCATAAAAATCCCAAACGGAATGCTCGACATAAGCCCCAGCGGCCACGGCCTTGGCCGTGTCAATGACCGAACCACCTCCAACGGCCAAGAGAGCATCCGCCTTCATGGCCTTGGCCCTTTGAACTGCGCGGTCTGCATCTTCGTAAATCGGGTTGGGCCGTATCCCCTCGAAAATTTCCCAAGTCAAGCCGGCCTTGAGCAATTGAGCCTCGATACGGTCCAACAAGCCGCTTCGACGAGCCGATCCTTGCCCCAGCAAGATCAAAACCGATTGATGGCCTTCTTCGGCCAGATCTTGACCGACGGTATCCACCGTACCTGGGCCAAACTTGAGCCTTACGGGATTGTAAACAGTGAAGTTTTCCATGGTCAAAGTTTTGGTCAGAACTTGGTTTGAGGCGTTATTTGAGGCGACATGCTCTTGCAGATGCACAAAAGTAATCTTGGATGAAGACCTCGGTTGATTCATGGCCCATCCCCAAAATTAGGCTCTTCTTGGTCCTGGGTTTTGTATTCTTGACCAATGCTTTGCTTGCCGAGTTCATCGGGGTCAAAATTTTCTCCCTCAATAGCCTCTTGGGAATTGATAACCAAGGAAATACTCTTGAGTTTAACCTGACGGCTGGGGTATTGTTATGGCCTGTGGTTTTTGTGATGACGGATCTCATCAATGAATACTATGGGCACAAAGTGGTTATGATTTTTTCGGCCTTGTCGGCTTTGTGCATCCTCTATGCCTTTGGGATGGTTTACGGGAGCATCGCTTTGCCGCCGGCTGGCTTTTGGCCAGGGTCCATGCAAGGGCGGGGTGTCGAGAACATGCAAACCGCGTACGGTGCTGTCTTTGGGCAAGGCCTTTGGATCATTGCAGGTTCCATCACGGCGTTCTTGGTAGGGCAACTCGTGGATGTATGGGTTTTCCAGCGCATCAAGCGGTTGACAGGGGAGGGCAAACTCTGGTTGAGGGCCACGGGATCCACGATGATTTCCCAGGGAATTGATTCGGTGGTGGTCCTGTATATCGCCTTTTACCTGGGTGCCGATTGGCCGCTGCAGAGGGTTTTGCAAATAGCCTTGTTGAACTATGCCTTCAAATGGGTCGCGGCTATGGCCATGACGCCTTTGATTTACCTCGTTCACCAACGCATTGAACGCCATTTGGGCCCGGAATTATCCGAGCAAATGCGACGTGAGGCTTTGCTTGTGAAAAATTAAAAAATCGGACAGGAATTAGTCGATTTGCCGTTTGTTCCTAAGGCGTTGATCCAAGCGACTCAAAAACTCATCGGTATAGAGGTAATGTTCACCGTGGTGAACCTGGTTACCGTGGATGCAGACGGCCAGATCCTTGGTCATTTCACCGGCTTCCACCGCCTCGATGCAAACCGATTCCAGCTGGTTGCAGAAAGTAGCAAGTTCCTGATTACCATCAATTTTAGCTCTAAATTCTAAACCTCTGGTCCAGGCAAAAATAGAAGCGATGGGGTTGGTGGACGTCGGACGGCCTTTTTGGTGCTCGCGGTAGTGGCGTGTCACGGTACCGTGGGCGGCTTCGGCTTCCATGTCAAACCATCAGGAGTGATCAGGGTGGATGTCATCAGGCCCAGCGAACCAAAACCCTGGGCGACGGTGTCGGATTGGACATCTCCGTCGTAGTTCTTGCAGGCCCAGACAAATTCCCCGTGCCATTTGAGGGCCGAAGCCACCATGTCATCAATCAAGCGGTGTTCATAGACGGTGCCCTGGGCGTCCATGCGCTCTTTGAATTCCGCTTGGTAGATTTCTTCGAAAATGTCCTTGAAACGGCCGTCGTATTGTTTGAGAATGGTGTTTTTGGTGGACAAGTACAAGGGCCAACCTTTGAGCAAAGCCTGGTTAAAACAGGCTCTGGCAAAGCCTCGTATGGATTCTTCGGTATTGTACATGGCCATAGCCACCCCATTGCCTTGGTATTGGTAAACCTCCCATTCCTGGACCTGGCCATCCTGACCCTCAAAACGCATGGTCAATTTGCCCTTGCCCTGAATTACGACGTCGGTAGCCCGGTATTGATCCCCAAAGGCATGGCGACCTATGCAGATGGGCGCGGTCCAGTTGGGAACCAGCCTAGGTATGTTTTGGATGACAATGGGTTCCCTGAAAACGGTTCCGTCCAAAAGGTTACGAATGGTGCCGTTGGGGGATTTCCACATTTTTTTGAGCCCAAATTCCTGGACCCGGGCTTCGTCCGGGGTGATGGTGGCGCATTTGATGCCAACCCGGTGTTTGAGAATGGCCTTGGCTGAATCCACGGTGATTTGGTCATCGGTAGCATCGCGGGATTCCATGCCCAAATCGTAGTATTCAATCTGCAAATCCAGGTAGGGCAGTATAAGTTTGTTGCGTATTTCGGCCCAGATGACCCGGGTCATTTCGTCTCCGTCCAATTCAACAACGGGGTGAGCTACATGGATTTTTTTCATCTTGGGGGTTTTGTCTATCGAGGTTTTTCGTAATGAGGGACCAAAATAAGGGAGGATTACCCAAGTGTCGCAGCCTGGCTCTCGCGTCTTTCACCAATTTGCTGCCTCCACATGGCGTAATACAATCCTCGGGCATCCACCAATTCGTCGTGGTTACCCGCTTCTACGATGCGACCTTTTTCCATCACGTGGATACGGTCGGCATGCATGACCGTGCTCAGTCGGTGGGCCACCAAAATCACGGTATGCTTGCGCCAGCCGGAGAGTTCTTGAAGGGTCCGCGTGATGCCTTCTTCGGTTAGAGAATCCAGGGCGGAGGTGGCTTCGTCAAAGACCAGCAGGGAGGGTCGCCGCAACAAAGCGCGGGCGATGGATAAACGCTGTTTCTCGCCCCCGGAGAGTTTGACACCGCCTTCGCCAATAGTGGTGTACAGGCCCAAGGGGGCCCTTTCCAAGAGAG